>Ga0126342_10007504_pt1 | contig 19479 bp, 16 predicted proteins | sample Cyp1metagenome_FD_92528 | JGI IMG/M metagenome (GOLD analysis project Ga0126342, IMG submission 92528) | Coral microbial communities from Lord Howe Island, Old Settlement Bay, Australia - Cyphastrea 1 metagenome | ecosystem: Host-associated > Invertebrates > Cnidaria > Coral ... | reverse complement strand
TGAAATTCAATCTAGCAACGTGGAAGCTTCACAGATTTCGAAGGGGCCAAGGACATGATGTTTGAGCCATGAATATTCAGAGACCTGGTTGCATTTGGATAAAGACCTGGATGCAGTGATCAATATATATATATATATGCAATATTATGTATTATATGCATCAAAAAATGTACAGTACACATGGACCGCCGTTTGCCGCAGGTCATTGGAAAGCAGGCGGCCACCATCATTGAGATCCGCGAGAAGTTGGGAGACCCAGAGCACCGAAAAAAATTGGGATTTTCACCAGCAGAAAATGGTGGTTTAAGCATCCAAAAATAGTACTTTGACTATCCAAAGTGGGGAGTGAACTTAGTGAACCACGAAAATAGCTGGCGATACGACCAACCTCGTTGGTCATGTTGGTCATGCTCCCCATGGGCCACATTCTGCCAGGCATTCCTGGAGTCATTCTGATCATAGTCACCCCAAACATCTTGATGTTTCTTGCGTTGGAGTCATGCTTGAAATCATTTTCAGAACTTCATTCACATCATCTGACACATATACAGTAATTCATATGGTCTAATATCATCTGACAATATCTGACACATATTTTTTTATATGGTTAGTTGGTTAGTTCATAAACCTTATGGTTTTTATATGCTTAGTTCATGTTAAATCCTTTGCGATCCATTGATTTCAATGGCGAAAATACGCCATCGATGACCCAGGAGTGGAGCCTTTAAGGTGGACGCCAGAGATCAAACGGCGGATCCATGCATGGTCACTTTGGCGGGTCAAATCACGGGAGAATGGAGGTTTTTTCATAGGAAAAACCATGGTTTGGATAATCTATGGGAAGATCCACTATAAAATGGAGATTGATAGCTGGGAACACAGGAAAAATCCAACATTTTTTTGGGAGATTTTACAGTTTTTCCAGCCATGGATGGGATTAAGCCTCCAAAGACTTGCTTAAAATACCTGCCCGGATTTGTTGATGTTAAACTGCTGCATCATTGTAGAATTTGCCATATTTTGGCAATCTACTGACTCTTTGTTGTGTGATTGATTAATTGGGATGGTCGCCCCCAAAGCAGGTGCTATGCATGGGAAGTTTTTATAGGTACTTCCCAAGCAACCAAGGCGGAACCCATGGGTTATGGTTTCTGGAGCAACTCGCAGCTGGGGATGATTTACCTCGAAAACACGCTGAGTTTCAATAGCCAACTGCAATACATCAGAAGATTTCTAGATGATTTTCCCATGAGTTTGGCATGATCTTCCCATGATCTTCTGAGAGTTTCCCATATTTTCCCAGATTTTCCAATGAATGTCCCATATTTTCCCAGATTTTCCAATGAATTTCCCATATTTTCCCAGATTTTCCAATGAATTTCCCATATTTTCCCATAGTTTCCAGTGATTTCCAGTATTTTCCCATAGTTTCCAGTGATTTCCAGTATTTTCCCCTATTTTCCAATGGAACAAAACCGGTTTCAATTCATCCCGAGGTGAAGGTGGCGGGTACTGCAGAGGCCGTCAGGAAGGCGCCATGATGCGCCATGGCGAGGTCTGTGTTTGTTGATTTATCCATGTTATAACTGTAGACGTATCATGATATATCAGTACGTAATAGTACATACATATTATATATACAAATATATATATATATACTAATTATATATACAGTATACAGTATATATATATTTGTACATCATCATATAGATTATGATATATCCAATCAATCCATCCGACTGTAGATCATGATACATCGTGATACATATGTATATATATACATATATATATATATATACATAACCATAAATCCCATTTCTTAGCCAAGGGAGCCTAGTGAAATAAACCCTGACCGATTTGCCTATCCTTTTGGGCATGATTTTGATCGGATCTTTTTCGGCAGTGGGATGACCATCCATGGTTTGGAATGTTGCAGCTTTGTTTTGATATGTTTAAAAAAAAACTGTGCGAAGTTCGAGAAAAGGCCCGTCCACACTTCCAAGTGATTTACAAATGATGTGTTTCCCCAGAGCATTCAAATATATATATATATAATATATATATATACGTATATATATATATATATATATACTAAGGATTGCCTATGAATGTTGGTGTTTCCCAATGTCTTCCAGTCATTTGATGATTGGTCTTTGGGAAGCAAAATCCATGGCGATTTTCCAGTGGGTGAACTCCATGAACTTCGAGAGAGGCCAAGGAGTTAATCTTAGAGCTGATCGACCAGACAAAGTTGGGTGTCCCGGGTGCCGATGGCTGTGAGACTTACCCGGCCTGGTAAACATACAAAAAGCTATTGAAAATGGTCATTTATAGTGGATTTTCCCATAAAAAATGGTGATTTTCTATAGCTATGTTAAATTACCAGAGGGTATGGCGTGTTGGAAAAGGTTTTTAGCATCCGGATAAGTCTCATGATTCTCCAAAGAGGGGACAGGCAAGAAAACAACAACTGTAACTACATGAGTATCATTGAATATCCAATGATTTGATATTATCATGATATCAACATCATGGTGTTTCCCCGCTGTACTGGTATTTTTGTCTGATCCAATGAACCCAATGATCACTGTCTGACTGAGGAGATCCCAGTGCCGTTGATACATACGACAATCACAGTTGATACAGATCGTTGTCATATGTATTGATCATGATCATGAGAATCAAAAGGATCCTCCTCCTCCTCCTCCTCCTCCTCCTTGTCATCAACATCAATATCATCATCATCATCATCATCACCATCATCATCATCATCATCAATGTATTATATATATACATATAGCAATATAAACATGTATAAACATATGTACTGTAATATATTTCAATCTCGATTGGTCTGATAATATTGCGCAAAAACGCATCCGTTTGCCCGCGGCATCCGGCAGAGCCTTCGTAGCTCTTGTGCTGACAAGCAACTCTACAGCCTAGAAACCCTGAACCTTCAACCTCTAAAACCCTCAAGGGCTAAAGCCAAAATCACTCCATATAGGTAGTTTGTTTACAACTTCTTCCAAACCACAAAACCCAAAATACCTGGACTATCGGCAAAGGTGCGAGCCGATTTGGGATAACAGCGGTGTTTCCTTGTAATATATATATATATATATAGACACCATACTGCAACATCATATAGCAATATAATATAACGCAATATAATTAATACAATATAATATAACCATGGTATAATAAACAGTGGTATTTATTTTCATATAATTCAATTCAGTTTAAGATGATATGATATGACATACCATGATGTAATACTATAAAATAGAGTTCAATAAAATGAAGTACGGTATGCTGCAATTAGATATACTATATGTAAATCAAATATGATACAAACTGATATAATTTGATACAGTATAAGATGATGATTTCATGTTATATAATGATATAGTATCATGTAGTTTAATAAAAATATATTAGATACAATATAACATGACATGTATATAATAGATAATACAGTTTGATATAGTAGTATAGTATAACATATTAATATACAAACAGGAGTCATAATAAACAGAACAGTAATAACACATCCATACTAAAATAATGATGAAACCACTAGTATTTGTTAGTAAACACGTCGTTTGATGTCATAACCACCCCTGGGGGATATCGCCGTGAGGTCGAAACATCAAAGCTCACATTATGTGGAGATTCCAAGATCCAAGATGCTTGGAACGAAGTTTTGGGTGGACGAAAAATGCTGACTGGTGATGGATAAAAAGGATACAGATCCTGAGGAAGATCCGAAAAAAAGGTCCATTTTATGGTTGGTGAACTAATGTGATAAACCTAATAAACCTACTAGTCGGATTACACTTCGGGGATTATTGTTAGTTTACCTATTTCTGGTACTATTTGGGATTGGTTTACTATTGGCTTACCACATAGGATGTGATCATCAGTGCCAGCTGACCACTTCGAGAAGTCCTGGAAACCGGAGCAATGAACACCTTGGACACATGATCGGAGAATCTCGGGTGAATAACATGATCGGGCTTGTTTGAAAATGGGGTCCCCCTAAATCCATCAGCTCATCATCATTTTCCCTGGCGATTTTTTGGGGCAACATGTCCTGATTCCTTTGCCGCGCAAGGATCGGCATGGTCATTGGATTGAAAGGAGCAGGGATGCCCATCTTCCAGGGGAAAATGGCAGCCACATCGCAGAGATCAAGTTGGGAGCACTGGAAGCTGTAGCCCAATACATGGCCATTATAAAGATCGATTCAAATGTAGATACACACATACTTATCATATATCATATATATATATATATATATATATATATATATATCATACATCTACCATAAATCCAATCGTTTTCAAAACAACAACTTAGAAACACCAGAAACACCTAGGGCTTTTCCTGCTGGATCTGGATTTGAGTCCTCCAGCATCCAAGCTTCCAAGGCACAGGTGAACGAGGTGCAACAGCAAACACAGACGAAGATTGACGTGGACTTTGACACTGACCCTTGCAAGTGCTATATCAAGGCGGGGATGACCCAAATTTATCCCAAATTTATCCCGAAATTTCGGTGTAAAGATGGAAAATGCATATAAATGCTGGAGAATTTCCAATAAATCCTCATAATCCTCCGTTTGGTTCGAAGTTTTTCCATGAAACACAATTGATATAGGATTTTCACTTGCCATGTTTGATTACGGGAGGGTGGCTGAGCTGTCTAGAAAGTTGGAGACAACAACTGAGAGAAACCCATTGTTGGGAGACGAGATATTTTTTTTGATTTATTTGTGATTTTGGAAACCCTGCTTGGTGACACTGAACTTTCACTGTAGATCCCAGCCATGCAACCTGTTTTTTCGAGTTGTCTGCGCGAGGGCGATGCTGATAATGTGGACCGTGGGGGAGCCCTGCCATTCGTTTGATCGTCAGGACCACCTTGTGGGTGTTCTGATGGTTTCACTATCCCCTATATAGTTGGATTGGTGATGCTGGGACCATTGGAACCACGACTGGAACCACGATGGAACCACGAGGTCTCAGCATTGATAGGATGGTTGGCTGTTGGCGCTGCATCCTGCTATTGGTTGAGGCGCCAAGAAGGTGCTTCTCACGATTGCCATGCAACTTGAGGCGGAGATTTCCTGTGGACATTGGACCCACTATGGGACCTATGGCTTTCTGATGGAAAAACACTATGGGATACAGAGAATTTCCATGGAGACTCCTTGGATCCTGAAGTCAGGGTGATTCCTGTCCTGTTAGCAGGGGAAGACGCCAATCATTATAAGGCTAAGGGATTTGAGGTCCACAGATACACCACTGTCCAATAGCCAACTCTTCAGGGTATTACTGTAGTGGCTAGCTGAGCATAGCTGAGCTATAATCTATTAGATTCCCCCATTCTGAATGGATGTTACATTAATATCTATTTATCATGATTTATCTACATTGTACATGATATTGCACACACAGATCATGTCACATATTTGTATAGATAGTAACAGTAATTTAGCGACATGTTATTTTAACATAATTTTGAAAGCCATTGGATCAGCCATTGGATCAGCCATTGGATCAGCCATTGGACCTTGATCTTTTCCACACGCGATTCGTCCTGGCTGCGTCTGGCTGCTCCAGGACGAGCATTCGGAGTACCTGGACCTGCCAAAGACTGTCTCGGGCGCCTTGATCGGTGCCCAAGGCACCCTGAAGCTTGGGAATCCCTTGGGAATCCCCGCTGGGGGATTTTTCCATGTCGAAACTTCAACCGTGCGAATGTTTTTGGGGCATTGCGAAGGTTGGAAATTTGAAGTTTGAGAAATGGTTTTGCTTCATATATTTCGTACACATTTTTTTACGAAAAACACAGAAGAAGATGAGAGTAGTATATAAATTGAATCAATCATAATCAATCCAAAAATCCACGTTTGGCATTTTGTTGAAGATTGATATGATATAAATATAAAGTTTGAGGCTCAACATGACTACACAGGATCCAGATCCCGCACGGCTCCATGATGATTGGTGGCTTCCAACTACTGAGTCCGAAAACTACCCCTGTTGAATTTCTTGAAGTAATGGACCATGAACTCAAGCGTTTTTTGCTTGCCATTATTTTTGCCAACCCACAATTCCTGGAAAAAAAGTTCTAGAGTTCTTTAAAACCCTATTTTTTTTGTGAATATTTGGTGTTTAATTCCTATTTTTGGGCTAATTTCCTGACCCGTTTGGGCCAAGCCATTTTGGTGTTTGGGCCACCATCATTCGAGCCGTGGTTTTGTCAGGCTCGCGTATTCGGCAGTTTCAGGATACCAGCGGTGCCGAGATGCCTGGGCCAAGCCATGTCATGTGGAAAAAAAGACCGAACAAATCACCAAATTGGTAGAAATACAATATAGTTATAAGGGGGTTTACCACATGTTACCACCAAATATTTGAATTTCAAATAAGTAGAAGATAGTTTAACCACTTATATATGTTTTTTTTGCATTTTTTTTCAGTGGCATTGGAATGTCAACCTCCCGTCGTTTCCCAAGATCCAATATCTTTTGGCGTACGTTGAATGGCTATGTGCTGGGAGGGTCTGGGAGGTAACTTCCCCATTTTGATCCGGTTAGATATCCCATAAAACCACCAAACTACGGTGAAACATCGTAGTTTGACCCCCCAACTGTTTGTCGTGCAGAAACCACTATTTTTTTTACCTTTCCAGTATAGTTCCATTGATTGTCGCATGAAATCCTCCATTATCCTTCTTTAATAATTGGTTGATCTACCATTCACCATTAAATTCCTATTCTGACAATCCTGAATTTTTGAGGACAAACCCAGGCATCCCCAGATTGTTGGATATATCCCATACAATCGTTGGTTTTATGACGATTAAAATGGAATTGACTCATGCAATGCAAGCATCATATTCCAGTCAAATGGTTGATTTTACACCGCCATTCCGCCTATATTCCCATCACGGTGGCTGATATGAAAAAAAACTATACCACCATTATATCCAGCTTGTTGGCTATATCCAAATTACATCCAAACCATGGCTGCAATCCCTTAAAAATCCACAAAATATTCTCTGGTAATCAACCATGGCTGCAACATCCACCTCAAATGATGATTTTCCCAGCTACAAAACTCCATTTTGGGGATTTCCCAGTCACATTTGACACCAATATCCGGGTATCCCAGTAATATATATATATACATATATACATATATATATACATATATATATACATACCCTCGGAATCAAATACCTTCTTTTTTCTGGGTACCAAAAAAAAACATAGTTTTTTTTTTTTTTAATACCTGGTTTTTAGTTTGGGCCCATAAGTAGGATTAACTTACACCCAGAAAAAGAAGGTCGTTGATTCCATTCATGGCAAGTTCAACACAGAATCAGGCATGACCCACGAGACCTAGTTGCTCCAACAGCCAATGGCATGGAACCAAATCCCTGTGAACCCAGCTAACACAACCTTTTTTCTAGCCAAGCAACTTTGCCTTCGCAAAGGCAGTATATGCTGCAACTAAATACCGTTGAAGAGCCCGCAAGCTGGTCTTTCTAATATTTACCCGCCTTGAAAGGCGGGAAGTTTTTCCCACTACATCTTCATCCATTTGAGTTCCAAACATCATTGGATTGCAACATGTACGTGCAGTTTCCCCTTTGAATTTCACCTCCAGCATAATATGGTGGAAACTATGCAGTTTGGGGTACAAGGGGAAGCACCACTGCTTTGCAGCTCTGAACATCACTTCAGTGTGGGCCATCATCACATAGACACACATTGCCCACACGGGGCAGGCGGTAAGATATGGAAAGTTGGTGGTATTATCCCCTTACATAACATGAACACCTATTGATTGATGAAATGCATCTTGCCACATCATCTTTTCTTGGGTAACTTAATCCCTTGAAGGATTTTTGACATGTATCACCCTGTAGATTGGAATGTGACATTGCATCAAATCATGCTTATAATTGACTCATACTTGGTCATGGTTCTTCACAGGGACATCACTTTGGACCAGGGGTTGCCAAATGAAATGCATGCAACGTGTTAAATTCCCAACTAAAACCTCTCAAATAGTCTTGATATAGGGGATATGAAAAAAAACATAGGTGTTTTTTTAAATAGATATCTTTTATTTATCCAGATGAAAAATAAATATCTTTTATTATTTCACCCCAAAAAAAAGTAGGTAAATGTTTCAGTAGGTATGTATACATATATATGCAAATATAGTAGACTAGAGATACCATTAAATTGACCTAAATTACTGTAACATTTCTTAGCCATGATTGCCCAGTATTAAGCCATGATAATCCCATGAAAATCACGGGGTAACAACCCACCAGTAGTCGGATCGCGGATTCTGCGATCGCCCAGGCGCGGATCGACATCGACAAGTCGGGCGCGCGGTGTAAAGTGAGGCTGACGGGAAGCCAGGCCGGGCAGGGCATCGCTTCCTGGGGCCCAAAAATGGCCAAGGAATGTGATGATCATTAGGTAAAGGATGGGCTTGTCACCGATGTTCACCGATTTTCAGCTATTCAACAGATGTGACTTGAGGCTTGTGAAGCGTACGGCTGATGTTGATGTTTTTGCTGAAGTATGGATGAGAAACAGAGTGGCACGATGGCACGATGGCTAGGGCTATCATCTCGAAAGGAGAATAAAAAAACCAGCGACATCACCATCGCGTCGCCTCGCGTCTCAGGAAGCTATCACCATCGCCAAGTCTTTGATTCAGGCGTGTGAGCTGTAGCAACCATGGGGTTCACCGGCCAGTGGTGACAATAAATTTGATGCCGTATTCGTGATGTTGGTGAAGATGAAGATGACAGTGACGATGACTGTGAATGCTCATAGTAACAATTAATAGTAACAATTACTACAGTAATTACAGTAACTTCTTCAAAGCCGGGCACGGGACATTCGAACGGATGTATCTGAAGAAGTTGCCAACTGCTGACTCCAGATCTCATGCACACATTGATGTGTTTTTGCGTCTTCTGTTTGCTTCAACATGGACCCACTTTGCGAAATTTGGAAAAGCCTCAGAGCCAATACTTAGATAATCTTAAATGTACTTAAATACGCCCCAAAGTAGAGCAATCCAGAAGTTCAAAACTTGAAACCACTCCATGTTTCGCAACACCAGCGTCGGTGCTGTGTCTCGGTGAAGGCTGAGTTGGACAAGAATATGACTCCCACCAAGACACCTGCGGCGGCCGCACTGTTGTGAATCCCAGCAGCGGGGAAGGCCAAATCGATGATCGATATTTTTTAACAACCCCTTTTTCGGAGGGAAATCGGAAGGTAAATCCCCAAGTTTTGGAAACAACACCATAATATGATATAATATGGGCTTGTTTGATGTTGTCTGAATATACTAAGATATGTAAGATATATAAGATATATAAGATCATTAGCCCTACGTCTGGTTCATCATCATTACCCATTTTCGAATGGCCCACATGACCGGGGTCGAGATGAGGTCTGGTGGCGTCTCGCATGGAGCCGTTACGGTGCCAGTGCGCGGGGCCTGGAAATTTCTTTGTGAAGCCCAAATTTTGATGTATTGGATATTGGAGCTCTACCTTTAGAAAAAAACATATCTTTTTCCATATCCCAATTTTTTATCTATAGATCCAATATCCATGAACATTTCAGTTTACCAGACATCCCATGTCCCATGTCATGAAATATGAGCTACAGCTATGATCAGCTTTGATCAGCTATGATCAGCTACAGCTTTTTGGTTTCTTTCGATCGACATGTCGTGCCAAGGCACCAACCCAACAGCTTCCCCGCGACACTCTCCGAGTCGATCGCCAGGGTCCGGGGAGCTGGTGGAGCGCTGGCCCTTCAACGAAAATGGGGACTTCAAGCACGAAACATGGGCAAAATGGTGGGTTTAATAAAGTTAATATGGTTTAATAATGTTTAATATATGGTCTAATGTGGTTTCAAGAGTCAAAATGGGTGTTCATCAACAATGGTGGTTCTTAAGTGCCAAAAATGGAGCTTCAATCGCCAGGTTCGTGGGTCAAAAAAATCACCCGCCACATGCTGGTGGGTAAACCAATCACCGATGACGGAAAACGACGGAAAACGACAGAAAAGATGGCTAGTATAGGGAACCATCCCAATATCGAGGATATATATATATATATAATATGTATATATATATATTTTACCCACTTACTAATGCGTTTTCCTTGTTTTTCAATAAGACAAGGGCTTCTGTTCATGAAACTGGGATTTGTTCCACCTGTGGAAAATCCATTAAAAATTGCCAGATCTTCTTCCGACATATTCCCAATCACAAAAATGGTGAGTTCCCTCTCCAAATTTCCAGGCAAGGGCCGCGGCAGAGGCTGTGAAGCATGGGTCTGGAGCTCAAGATATGTAAACCCGTGAGGAACCACCAGGAAATCATCCATAAATGGTGGAGTTTCCATGTCTACCCGTTACTGTAATTACTGGAGGCAATTTGATCTGTACTTTTTGGGTAGATTAGAGATTTTGACGAGATTTTATCGGTCAGGTTTCAGTCAAACACATATGAATTTGGCATTATGTAATAGTTGGTTTGTAGCCACAAGGCCATACACATTATGAGAACTGGGAACCATCGATACTACATTCGAAAAGTTTTGCCATGGTTTCGCCCTCAAGGTTTGCCTGTGAATAATCCATCATTCTTGATGGTAAAACCCATTACCCTCTGGTAATTTAACATAGCTATTGAGAATGGCCATTGAAATAGTGGATTTTCCCATTAAAAATGGTTCCAGTTCGCTATGTAAAATTACCAGAGGGTAAATCCATCATTTGTGATTGTTAAACCCATAAAAAATCCATCACTTTGGACGCTTGTCGAGGCTGATTCCCACCAGTCCTGAGCCACCACGGCCCAGCATGGCGCCCAGCATGGCGCCCAGCATGGCGCCCAGCATGGCGCCGGTGGGGAAACCCAGTAGAACAACGCCATGGCTTTCATGGAACAAAACGTTCGGAAAAACCATGGATTTTCCTAGGAACAAATCTTGGAACAACCAGCTGACATTTTGGGAAAACAACCGTTCTTTTCAGCTATTTTTGTTGGACCTTTACCTTTCAAATATTTGAAACAGTGAGTTTCTCTGTACCATGGTACCATGGTCAGTTGGAATTTTTCATCGCCACCAGCAGTGTCTTAAGGACCATCCAAGAGGGGCCGTTGGCTAAAAATGGGGTACTACGACTGTTGGTAACTTTTTTTCTACACTTAATATTAGTAAATATCACTTCATATCAGTCAATAACTAGTTCTGATCGAAAGTTGGTGACACCACTACCACAAAATGGACCTTTGATCAGCAACCTGGGTGAGTTTCAAAAGGGCCTGTTGTGGGATTAGTGCAAACAGGATGTTCAATGCCAGCCGTTTGGTACGGAACCCCTGCTTTTGCTAATTTCCTTGGGTACCAAGAGGGTCTTGAGATATGTATATAATGGGTATGCAAACCTGCTATCTATCTACAGTATCTGTCTATCTATCGATCTATCGATCTATCGATTTGTATTTTGATGAATCAATCAATTAATTAGTCAATCTGAATCGGAATCTAAATCTATATGAATCTAAATCTAAATTTAAGCTAAATCTAATCTAATCTGATCTAATCTATAGTACTTTGGGATGTAGTTGGGGTTCTAGGTTCATATACACAACCATAGTTATAGGGTTATATTATATCCCAACTTACCGGGGTTATTAGCAGGGCCGTACCCAGTCACAACCCCAACTGCACCCCAGCTATATCCCCATGATATCCCCATGATATACGATTGAATCCAAGCAACATCACCATTTTTGTTGGTTAAACCCATGAAATCCATCATTTTTCATGGTTAAACCCATTAAATTCATCATTTTTCATGGTTCAACCCATGAAATCCATCATTTTCCATGGTAAAAATCCACCTACCCATCTTCCCCTGTGGTCAACGTTAACGTTAACGAAAAACTCCGGCCAGGTTCCACCACCACCGCCAGCACCGCCAGCGCCTCCAGGAATCGATTAAAGCGAAATTCTGTGCTGATGTTTCCCCACTGGGATGATCCATTCATTCACATGAAATCATAAATCATGCTACATATAGATATACATATATGATTATATGTATAATATATATATATATATATGAGTAACCGACAAAATTAGCGGAAGACTCAAGTAGTAGGGAGTGGACCTGGGATGTTCAAATTTGTGCGAAAACCTTCACAAGGATAGGGGACCACCAACTTTGGCCATGTCCATTGCGGGTAGTAAGTATGTATGTATATACATACACACTACACATCTCATGTTGTATAAATATTATAAATATATAGATCACAAGATAGATATCATACGAATGTCATCATTCTAAATGGCTATAACTAGATCATATATTTATATGTGTATAATTATATATATAATGATATAACTAGAATAGATCAGAGATCATGATGGGAAAAACCGACAGAATCTTCCCAGGAGCCCCGAAAGGTGGAGCTTGGGGAGGCCTGGCATGGCGATTTGTGATGATTTGAGTTTTTTGAAAAAAAAACATCTGGGGAAAAAAGTGAACAATCTGTGTGATGATTTTAGCACTTTAAATCAGGGAGTCTTGATGAGTAATGTGTCATGATTTGACCCATCTGGGAATATTTGCGAATGTTTGTGATGTTTTGTTGATGGAGGCCCTCCAAACCTTCAAAATCCCGTGGCACTGAGGAAACCAATGGGGCGGCAGCTGGTAAGGCACTGCGGGAGAGGAACATAGGATGACATTGGACTTTGGGGTCTTTGCAAATCGTTTTACTGTTGTGGTCTCACAAGGGCACCTGTTTTCTTTGAAACGATATGTTTCTATCATTGACTTCTTTCATATTCAGGTGGATCTTCCATGGCATTTCTATCCACCAGCTTCGCTTCTTGAAGGTAGGCACTCTGAAGCGCGGCGCAGCATTAGCACTCCTGGGGGCTCATCCTGACGCGCATTTTTGCCGTGAAAACCGCTTGTGGCAAAAAGCCATGAAGGCTATTTAAGTAGGATCTATTTTGCATTGCTACGTATATGATATATATATATATATATACATATGCATATATATATATAATTACACAATGTCATTTGGTAGGTTCATGAGTTTGACCTGTTTCTGAAGCAAAAGTTTGAAATTGGGAAGGCAATGCCCATAACAATGTAGATCTTGCAACATCAAAGCTGCAGATATCAACAATATAAATGGTAGCGAACAAGACGGGGACATTCTATTCATTATTGGAGACATATCTAGGTGTATACATATACATATACATATACCCACATATATATATATATATATATACGTGTATATATATATATATGTATGTATGTATGTATGTATATATATGTATATGTACCGCACCTTCAACCTTTATTTGAATTGCCAAACAGATGTTTGCTAGGTAAATCACCTCCCATAGCAGATACCCAAAACACCAAGTAGAGATACCCACAGGCCGATCAGGAATCCGAACGCAACAAAGACGGTCATAGAAAATTCCATAGGGAATGATCCAATATTTATAGATGTTTGGCATAGAAATAAGGATTTCCAAACCATAAGGACGGTCATAGAAAAAATACATTTTTATATTTCCTGTTAATGATCCAAATCCATCTGTAGCTTTGTGAAGATCAGTCCATAACTGGCAACGCAACGGAGCCCCTGAGAGCACCGCTGATCAGTCGTCCGAGCCGGTGGCGTAGAGAAAGTGCGCGCAGACCGTGGAACGATCGACGATGAGACCATGGACGATGAGACCATGGTGAGCTGGTAACCCATATGTAACCCATGAACACCTGTAGCATCCTCTAGATATGAGCTACCACCAAATTTAAGCGTAATGGAAAGTAGTATTCGAGACATCTTTATTTTTTGGAAATTGAGCTGGGATTTGGAAAACGAAAATACACTCTTCAAAAAACGATAACATTTGCTATATTCCTAAAAAACGGGAAAAATATAATACACTCTGAAACAATTGATGACTTGGAGCTATATACTAGATATTGGCCGTGGCCCATATAATTACGCATGATCGTTGTATATGTGTATTTACGGCGGTGTATACGTTCAATGGGGGGGACACTTTGAATAGTCACCGAGCTGACCTAGCTAGTCTAATGGCCCATTGAACCTTTGAAGGTTTAAAGCTGATATATTATTTGTATTAAACTCCTACACAAATATCTATGAAACTTTGTTGGTGGGTAGTAACTTTGCTGGTTGTTGGTGGGGACCTTTTTTTTTACACACCCAGCCATGATTCCGAAATTCCCTGAAGGGAAACAGAGCCATGAAGATAAATTGGTTTTACTGCACGACTCGTGTACGACTCGATTTACTGTACTGTATACATACCGATATTGTGCAAACGTGCATATTTATATGCATGAATACATGTATATGTATATATACATATATGATTATATGTACATATATGTATACATAATTATATTATATATACAGATTCTGAAATCTTCCAACAAGAACATATGTGGTCGATTAACATTCAAGTCATTTGCAGAACCTCCACCTGTGACTGCCATTGGATCAAACAACCGCAGCCACACCTGTGGTGACAGAGGCTGCGGGTGAAATTTCTGGATTTCAGGATTTATGATGATTTATCTCTACACTTTGAAATTATCCAAAATGGCTAGAAATCCAAGTGGAGACTCATCACCGGATTTATATTTTGAAGATCCCAAATTTGGAGACATGTATGATTGTTGTGAGAGTGTGGTTCTGAATTTCTGTTCAAAGTCCACATGTCTGGAACGTTTTTGCATTGCAGATGTGTATAGAAGTGTTGGTCATCAAAATTCCTTTGAGCGCCTTGTGGTTGTGATTGCCGGCATTGAACTTCTTGAGTATAGCATGCATATATCTGAAATTATCTGAATCTTCGAAGACATTGTGACCACTCACCACGTTTTTTTCACTATAGTTCAGAGAAATATCCACATATCAAAAAGATAGAACCGTAACTAAGTAAATTTTAACTAGAAATAGTGATGATTTACTTTTCTATTACTGTTTTATGTTTTGAGGGACGACTATTTTTTAGGAAGGCCGTGTTCTTCCGACCTGAGGTCACCGGTGGCCATGATTTCTCGTCTCTTGGTCGGGGACCCCACCTTGGTTGGGGCAGTATACCACCAAGTGTGATGGATAATGGATGACGATGATGATGATGATGATGATGACGATGATGATGATGACGACGTATGAAGATGGTGGTGATGACGAGGGTGATGACGATGATGGCGATGATGATGATGATGATGGATGATGGATGATGGTTGATGGATGATGATGATGATGGTGATGATGGTGATGATGATGGATGATGATGGATGATGATGATGATGATGATGATGAGGATGATGATGATGATGATGATGGGTGATGGTGATGATGATTATGACGATGATGATGGTGGTGGTGAGGATGGATGATGGATGGTGATGATGATGATGATGATGATGATGGGTGATGGATGATGACTGATGGGTGATGGGTGATGGGTGATGATGATGATGATGATGATGGTGATGATGATGATGACGATGATGATGATGACGACGACGTATGAAGGTGGTGGCGATGACGAAGATGATGACGAATATGATGACGAAGATGATGACGATGATGACGATGATGATGATGATGCTGATGGGTGATGGATGATGGTTGATGGATGATGATGACGATGATGATGATGATGATGACGATGGCGATGATGATGGATGATGGATGATGATGATGATGATGATGGATGATGGTGATGATGGTGATGGTGGTGATGATGATGGATGATGGTGATGATGATGCTGATGGATGATGGTTGATGGATGATGATGATGATGATAATGATGATGGTGACGGATGATGGAGGATGGGTGATGGAGGATGGGTGATGGAGGATGATGGAGGATGATGGAGGTTGATGGAGGATGATGATGATGTTGATGATCATGATGTTGATACTATGAATTGCGAATGCTGAATGATGAACGATGAACGATGAATGATGGTTGGAGCACCAAGACTTTAGGGTTCAGGCACCCCCAAGCGGGTCACCCAGCTGCACTGGAAACTCTCTTGGAACTAGAGCTGTGGTGTTGCTTTGTTGCCAAGGGAAGTCATAGGCACCTACAAGCGTATTTGTAGTGAAGTATCACATGTCCTATATACATCAAATTTTGTTGTGTACCATCCATATTCGTCTGTATCCATCTATCTATCTACCTATCTATCTATCTATCTAGCTATCTATCCATCTATCTATCTATCTACCTACCTATCTATCTATCTGTCTACCTATCTATCTATCTATCTATCTATCTCTCTCCCTCTCTCTCTCTCTCTCTTCTGTATCCACCGCACATGTACTGCTCAGGTACTCAGCATCACTGCTGTTGTTGCCAGGAGCTGTCAATGTTTCTGGCCAGTTTGATGCAGCCTGGGAGCATTCAAAACGGTTTCTCCTTTTAATTTTTCATGTGATTGTCACCCGGGCCTTCCCGAGGTTCCCATCAGCCCAAAATTGGATGATGGGAATATTCGGAAAGCTTCAAAAATGCTGGTAACAACATACGAAATCCATCTAAGGCCAACAAAAACAAAGGATCACCCCCCTCAATGAATAGGTTTCCTGCGGATTTTCCCGTTAAAAAGAATCCATCAAAAACCAATAGATCCATCGGTTCCCTGTCGATTTTCTCAAACAAAACCCATCCATTGCTGACCTGCCAACGGAGGACACACCTGAGACAACGCAGCGCCGAGGTGGGCGGGGTCTGATGCTAATTTTGGGTTTCACATGGGTATACATGTATAATATATGTATGACAATATATAAATGATACTGATATATATATATATATATATAACTATGTATAATATATTATGTATGTATGTGTATATATATATATTATAATTGTTTAATTATATGTTAATTGTATAAAAACGTAACCCAAAAAATAAAAATTAGGTATCTAAGATATCTATGATTGGCTATGAAAGATGGTATAGTTTTTGCTATTGTTCGGCATAACATGAAATTTCAATGGGTCAGAACGTGTCTGAACTGTTGCAGATCCAACTTCATTGTCGGGTGTTTGTTTCTGAAAAGTCTGTCATGCTGCATGTTCACGGCATTGTCACATCTCTCACAATAAGTCACATCATGAATACATCATTGTTATTTCTACAATTGTTAAACTTTGGGATGACATCACAATCGTGATTGACAATGATTATGACTGTGAATTATTCTTGTCCCAATTATTAACCATGTTTATCCCAATTATTACTATCATAATAATTACCATTCTGAACCAATTATTACTATCTCAATTATTCACCATTATTACTATCCTAATTATTTACCATTATTATCCCAACTATTAACCAATGGGATATTTACTATTATACTACCATTACCAATTATTACCAATTACCACTATTAACCATTTTTTAGCCGTTATTAGCAATTATTAACCAGTATTTAGCCATGGTTAATCATTATTTGCCATTGTTATTACCATTATGAACCATTATTATCATTCTTTCCCTGGTCCCTTAATTTCTTGCCCCAACGTGCAGCTCAACGCCAGGACTCTGCGGCTTGTAGCTGCAGTCAGTGCGTCGGTGAACGCCGAAATGAAGGCGGGGAAACGGCAGCTTTCATTGGGGGTAGCCCAGCTGGATGGTTTACCCTCTGGTAAACTAAGATAGCTATGGAAAATCCACCACTGTCAAATACTTTTAATAGGTAGATCAACTATAAATTGCAACGTTCAATAGTTAATTATGTTAAATTACCAGAGGGTATATAGCCGTTCTAATCAGAACCTTCGAAAATGGATGATCTAAAATAGGGTATATAGCCGTCCAATGGGGGGATGATGGGTTTACCATTTCAGCTTTGGCGGACTCCCTCCTAATTAATCAACCCGGGTTGATCAATCCGGGTTTGACAAGTTAACTTTATGGGTCGAACTTGAGAACCACGCACGCCACAGACCAAGATCTTTGAAACTTGAGAATCAAAATCATCAAAATCATGTTGCTGAAAGGAAGTCCCAAATTGACCCGAAGCCAGCTTCCAAAATCATTTGGAGCTTCAGACACATCATGGGGCACACCTCAGAAACTGCTATTGGTATGGCAAGACCAGCATATCATGACTTGCCTAGAAACACGAGGGTCAGCGTGCCCTTCGCCAAAGCTTGAACATGCTAGAAAGCGAAAACCCTAGGCATTTGTCAATCGGAATACTGACTCAAACACATGTCAAACACATGTTTTCATTTTGAACCTTTCAGTATGAAGAGAAAACACAAACGATGGGCAAACACAAAAGGTGAACAGGCTGCAGAGCAATCATCTAATCCCAAGCGAGTCCCATTAGTACATGTCACATCATTTTTTCACTGGGCTGATTGAATGGACACGTCGCGACGATGAGCAGGAAACCATGGTGCTTATAAAGGATGAACCGGTCATAGCATATTAAGGCTGAACCAGCCCAAACATGGAGATGTGAGCAACCAAAGGTTGGAATTCAAGCAACCAAACTGGGGATCGCACAAAAAAAAACGTGATCCAAAGTGGTAATTTTTCATTAACCCATCCATTTCCCATCATTTTTCCTATATTTGTTGCTTCAACCATGTTTGAACAAACCACATCTTTTCTCGGTAACTTCCCGGGCATAAGAGCCAGGCGGCGATGGCACGGTGAGCTTCCAGTGCTTCCCACGCAGCTCCGGTGGCGTTCTCCGTTGGTTTAAGGGAAATTCATGTGAAAACAAAGGGGATTATAGCAGAAAAAAAAATTAACGTTACAGGATGTTGAAAGCTCGAAGTAATCCCCAGAATCATCCACATTTTTTTCATGATCCAGCGATGCCAGCTACCTTGATGTGTTAGTAGGGTACCAGACCCAGATGGTCGGTCCAAAGAAAACCCCGCATGCATTGACGCACAAATAGGGAATCAGATATATGGCGATTTTACCAACACAAATCCATGACCAGGACAAACTAGTAGTTTATTGTGTACTATTGTGGTGATTGATGATGATGATGATGATGATTAATTATTATTATGTTATTGTTATTATTATCATTGGGATAGTATAGTAACCCTGGGCATTTCACTTTAGCTTGGCTTGCACCTTAACACTGCCAATGCATTGCCGGCCCAGAAAACGATAAGAGTAAAAACAAGTGATAACGCACTTATACATGTACATGTTTGTGCCTACGGCAGGAAAACCGTACGTGCGTTTTGCTTCTTTTTTGAGTATTGCTCTTTGTCTTGGGGTTGGGGTGGGGTGGGGGGGCATGTTAACGTTCCTTGTACTTCGTACATGATATAT
>Ga0126342_10007503_pt1 | contig 19480 bp, 13 predicted proteins | sample Cyp1metagenome_FD_92528 | JGI IMG/M metagenome (GOLD analysis project Ga0126342, IMG submission 92528) | Coral microbial communities from Lord Howe Island, Old Settlement Bay, Australia - Cyphastrea 1 metagenome | ecosystem: Host-associated > Invertebrates > Cnidaria > Coral ... | reverse complement strand
ATGCAGAGCTTGGGTCACTATCAATTGTCAAAGTTGTGCCCCATACTTTGCTAAGCTTTGTAAGTAATATAACTGGGGCTGATTTTGATGATAACATATGATAACTATAGTATACTATAGTTAGTGGTTGTAAGACCGACTTGTAACTTGGGGTCACTGCCTCCTGTTTTTTTTGTGTGTGATGGTTGAATTCATGATAAATCCCCATGAAACTCGGTATTAATGTTTCTTCTTTGCAGTTCTTCTCCCTTTGGGTGTTCGATTTCTCTCGATTCTGGAGAATTGACAAGAGTTGATCTGAATATATCTGAACCGATGATTAAACACACATATACAATCACATAACATCATATAGATCATATAAAAAACATATGAATTCAAACACATTCATATTAAATCATCTATATAAACATCATATAATTAATGTATACAATGTAAAAAAAAAAATCACATCAAATCATGTCATCTCATATACCATCACATACAATGATGTAACATCATATAAAGTCATATCAAATCAAGTGTTCTTTCTTCAATCAGTTGAATCCCCAACTTAGCTCTTCAGCGCCACAGGTTCGCGGCAATTTTGACCAGGAGATCGCACAAGTGAACTACGCAGCTGCCAGTAAATCAGGCCCGCACGGGTGTGGACCTTGGGTCGCCCAGTTATAAGTTGGATAAACCCAGAAAAAGACCCCAATAACCAGTAACATCCAGTAACTATGGTTACCCTCTGGTAAACAGCCACATAGCTATTGAAAATGGCCATTTATAGTGGATTTACCCATTAAAAATGGTGATTTCCCATAGTTATGTTAGTTTACCAGAGGGTATCTCATGTGATATCCCCCCAGCCAAAGTGAAGCATTCGTAAGCGAAGTGCGACAAAAAGCGCTTTCGCAAATGGGGGCCGCAGCTGGTCTGGGATTCTAAGCTCCATCAGGGCAGATAGCTGAGGATTATGGGGATTTAACACTTATCCTCTGGTAAACTAACATAGTTATGGAAAATAATCATGTTATATAGGTAAACCATCTATAAATCACCCATTTTCATGAGAGGGTATATCAATTCCACCAAAAATGGGCTGGAACGAGGCTTATAATGGAAATAGAATGGGAAAACACCTAAAAACCATGAAAAACAGTGGATGCATTGGCTTAGACTAGATTGATATTGGGAATATACTGTAATGGAAAATTCATCGAAGTGAATGGGTAGTTCATTTCATGGGATGTAGAAAGCCAACTTGATCTGATACTTTGGGTGTGTCCGAAAACGGGGCATTGACTCCTGCTAAATAGCATCTTAAACAGTGATTTTTATTATGTCGGTCTCACTGAAATGGGGTACTCCCACTGAAAACCATTCTTTAACCATGCACTTTTCAGGTAGCATATTTTCACACGAACCCAAGTGAAGTCAGAATGCTATGTCACTCTTTAACTTGCTGGGATGTACCGTAAAAAATATTAACCCAGCAAGAAATGACACCATTTCCAATTTTACCATCACTGGTAATATCCATGCCCAACTGGGTGACTGATGATTTTTTGGGGTCTACAGCGCTACAAGGCTTGCTGAACCCCCTATGTATGGCTTCCTGAGGCCTTCATCCGATTTTGATGCCATCTGCTGAGACCACAAAGGTAGCTGAGACTTCCATGGGCACCTAAGACAACAGAGGCATCACCAGCACACTTGAACAGATAGCGGGTAGCCTGCTATACATGTTTTATCATGCTGTTTGGGGTTAAGGGCCGAAAATTAAACGTGTAGATGCAGCGATTTGTCCATTTGCCTACACTGATCATGGTCTGCATTGTGTGGTGCTACCCGGCTATCAGGAGAACTCACCGTGACATGTTTGTCGGTTTTGACCTTGTTTTACTCGATGGTCATTCTGTCTAAATCATCTCTAATGGGATGCATGTCCATGTAGTGACCGCTTGAGATATTTGTTTGTTTTCCCCTCTGGTTATTTAACATAGCCATGGAAAATCACAATTTTTAATTGGTAAACCATCTATAAATGGGCCATCTATACCATGGCTATGTTAGTCATAACCAGAGGGTAACCATTTATTTTGCAATTTTTCACTGATGAACCCCAAGATCTGCAGTTCTTGGGGGTCATATCCACTTCCAGAAATCTTGGAACCCATCGCGACGATATGATGTGGGATGGGTCAAGTTAGCTATGAAATGACTCAGCTACGTTTGGAAAATCATTGTTGAAACCCCATGAAATGACGAAATTGGAGGAATCACTCTTCACCGTTTTGGTCAAACGTTGGGGAAAATGGCCGCAGGTGAGTTTGATGCGCTGGTGCGGCAGATTGCAGCAGGTGCGGCCGTGGGGATGGCGATTTGGTGTTTTTCTGTCTGTGCTTTTGAGTGGCGCAGCCCAGAATAGATAGTCAAATTTAGGTTTCCGTATTTCCATAGATTTTCCATAGATTTTCCATAGATTTTCCATAGATTTTCCATATATACATGTTTTTTTGTTTTTTTCTGAGTTTTTGTTTGATACCTTAGTGGCCGTATGCCATGATGTTGCGGTAAGGAGCCAGGGGTTGCTTATTTGATGAGAAGCTAACCCAGTGGCCCCCCAAAACTTGATCAATGATCTGCTCCCCATTTAAGTCATTGTCTACTTTTCTTAATCACCCTATCTCAATTATCAATAGCGTACTTAACAGACTTAACATGATAGAAATCTCAATTGATTGGTGACAACTAAGGAAAATCTGAAGCAATTTGGCCAGGAAAATGCCACCGTAATTCGGTCTTTTCGGCAAAGTCTGAAGCTGAATACCTACCTTTGCCGCACTTTGCAAAGCACGTGCCAAAACAGAAGTATGTTGAGGAACCAAAACAAAAGAGGAGGATCATAGTTAGAAAATCACCTTGTAACCGATTCGCAAGTGGTGTTAATCTATCTAGTTCTAGATGGGATAAATCGCGAGACCAGACCACTTAAGGGACTAATGAACATCATCCGTTACTAATGATGAGTCTATCCACTTGTATTAATTTGTATGGATTTGTGTAATCCCAATTAGGTACTTGCAAAGCAATGATTCTGACCTTTTTACTTTCAGATGCTCCTCGGATTGGATTGGTGTAAGTCAATTTGATGGGGTTAACCATGGTTTCCGGTTACACTTGTCCCCCCAACCAATCCAATTTGAAAGGCTTCTGCCAAATAAAGATTGTCCACCCTCTGAGACGGTCTGGTGAGATTGAAACATCATGATGGTTGGTTGGGGTTATATTAAATAAATGATCTTATAATCTTATATGCATCTCAGTGGCAATCCCTTCATAATCCCTGGATTTTCTGAAGATGTTTTTAATTTCCCCAATAATGGGACATTCGCTACTTACGGAACCTTTCCGGAATCTATGAACTATATCGTAGATGTAATATACGGCATCTCAGGGAATTTAACTAGTGCATTTGCATAATTAATCTATTCAGTATAGATTCCAATAGACCCCCTATTATCCCATGATGGAACATTGACTAATAGAATTTAAATTTCCCCAAATTCTCCTTTAGTAGTATTACATTCTGGGAGATTTTAAATGTATTACATTATGTTGTATGTTGTATCCCCATGATGTTCCTATCTGGGAACGTCCTCAAAGCTCAGCACTCAAGTCACTCAAGGCATCCAGCCTGACCGGCGGCAGCAAAGGAAGGCTATGTTCAGGGCATGAAACTCGAGGTTAACGAAATCACTCTAAAATATTTAGACCATACAGAGTTTAAGAACTTAGGGTGTTCTATTGGTCTATTGGTCAATGGGCAACTAGTGTTTTTTCAAATATATGAAGCCAATTTTCAGGAGATCCAACGTATTTAAGCAATGTTCCGGTCAAAACAAAGAGACGGCTCGACTCAAAATGCTGATGTCAATTTACTTTCACCAATTTGGAACAGCGACTTCCGTAGCTACACGTTTAGGTGCTATGACAGTGATGTTATGGAAGCGTTTGTCACCAATATGTAGTATGTAGAAGCCACTTATCAACCGCTATTGCAATGCCAATATTGGTGGATGGTTATCAATCCACCAATAGGGATTTTCATTATTATTATTTTCATTATTATTAGTGTTATTATTATTATTATTACAATATTATTATTAATATTATTATTATTATATATATATTATGTATGTGTGCGTGCCTCGGTTATGTTTGGATTCACCTCCCATATGATTTAGCCTGGAACCATACCAGAACTGTCGCGATGCTTTGATCATGGGAAGCACAACATCGTGCAAAATTTTGTCGGTCGTTTTCTGCTGGAAATCACCTACCTTCGGTGCTTGAAAATATGGTTGACTATATCAAATATTATCAAATACCCTCTGGTAATTTAACATAGCTATTGAAAATGACCATTTATAGTGGATTTTCCCATTGAAAATGGTGATTTTCCATAGTTATGTTAGTTTACCAGAGGGTATATTCAAATATGATCAAATCAATTGAATCTTCATCCATATATCTGGGTAGATTATAAGCACCCCACTGCGACCACACAATAATGGCTAGTAAGGGTAACTATCATAAAGTTCATTAAACAACCTTAATTATTTATATTTATAACTATTTCAGATTAGTGAAATATGATAGTTTACCTAGATGTATAGCTTACCCAGATGCATAGTTTACCCAGATGCATAGTTTACCCAGATGTATAGTTTACTCAGATGTATATAGTTTACCCAGATGTATAGTTTTCCCAGATGTATATGATCCATGTATATGCCGTACTTTCCTGCACGATGATTGGCGTACCGTGGCCACGTTTTTGTCAGGTAGGATTTGACTTGAAGCAACAGGCGGGGTCCCCAAAAATCCAAAGATGGATGGTTTTCCATCAATGGATGATTTACGGGTACGTCCCACTCTAGGAAAACTCCTTGAAAAATGATTCATACATAATGGTACTACAATGGTTAGTAGTGGTTAGTATACTGTATACCCTCTGGTAATTTGTTACATAGCTATTGAAAATGACCATAGAAATAGTGGATTTACCTACTATAGATGGCGATTTTCCATAGCTATGTTAAATTACCAGAGGGTAATATATGTATATATATAATGGTATATAATGGTAAATAATGGCATACAGGGAACATACAGGGAGTTGTGTCAGGAGCACTGCTGTTTTTCGATGGGATCAATGGGAAGAACGAGTTGGGAATAAGTTTCATGACTTGGGATATACCTTATAATTATATGGTTATATGGTTACATAGATATATAGTTATAATATATATATACATACATATATACCCGATTTTGAGTTACCTAGTCTTGCTGGTCGATCGTGTGTCATTGTTTAGGGATTACTCTACTGAAGAAAACGAGTTGACTCACCAACAATCTGGGAGCTGAAATCCATCCTACAAACGGATAGATCCTACAAAAGGGGGTGCAGTTGAGGTTAAATACTGGATGGATACCTTTGTACTAAAATTCAACCAACACTTGATTTACAGAATCAATCCAAATATTATACATATACATATATATATATAATAATAGTGGATATTAATGATTATAAAACTATAATTATATCCACAAATATAGATGATATGCATAGGTATATCAATGAGGTCATATATATATATTATCAATAGGTCCATTGAATGCACAGTTTCCATCCAATATGAATTCCTCTGGGTCATGATATGTTCCAGCTGAGATGCCTGAGACGGTGTCGATGTAACAGTACGGGCCCCACGGCTAGTGAGTTATAGCCTGAGATTTATGGATATTTATGGAATATCCCGTGTTATACATTGTTAAATAAATATAATATAAATATGTATATATATATATGGGTAAATTATAACGACCTTACTGCGACCTCACTGGAATCATGGTTTAAATTCGGGAAATCATCCCCAAATGGCCCTTCACTATTCAGGTGAACGTGAAATATTATGGCCTTTACCCAGATATATCAATGGGAATTTCAGGATCCTAAAATGGAGGTACCTACCATATATAAGGCCTATATAAGTGAATATCACCACAAAATATGGCCTTATGGTACAGTACCTCCATTTTAGGATCCTGAAATTCCCGTTGAATATATATGTGATGAAAGTTGGGTTTATATATATGGACAAGCCACGGATCCGAGCCGTGGTTTGTCGCACATCCTGCGCCAGGGGGATCGTTTAAAGCAGTTGTTGGATGCGATGGAGGATTCGCAGGATTTTCAGGTTGGGGCTGCGGTTTTTACGTGTGAAGTCAGGTCCCCAAAACGTGTGCCAGGTCCTGGTTCAGGCTTGGGATTTATTCGAAGCTGTGCGCGTTCTGAGAGAAACTTCAGAACGGATTCTTTCTTGCCAGTTTTGATTTTGGAGGTTTGTACTTTTTTTTTTTGGAAACCAGGGATCGTCAAAAATCTGTTTCAACTTCAAGAAAACGTTTTTTTTGGAAACCAGGTTTCCACGGAAGTTTCCACGGAGAAATCTGGTGATCGAAGCATCAAGAGATTCTGAAGGGGTCGGTGATTTTTCCCAACGGTCCCTTTGGGTCTCCATCCAATTTCTGCAGGTGATAGAAGCCTACCACATCATGGAAATGAAGGTGCCACATCATGGAGGTGGAAGGACAGTAGCTGGATGATGAATCGATGAAGCAACTTAAACATGGCAATGGAATCAATGGAACATTATAATCATTAGAATTGGGATATCAGTGAACATTATAATATCATTATATCCCAATCAAATCCCTGACAATCAATGGAATCAATGGAACATTATAATCATTGTCAGGGATTTTTAATTGGGATATCCAAGTGCCATGGTCAAGTCTGATGGTGTCTCCTGATTGTTTTCTGTCTGTTTTTCGGCCAGTCGTCTGGCCAGGCCATACGTGCCATCAATCCCAGAGCGCCAGACCTGAAAGCACATGGAACATATAAAGAACCGCTATCCCGCTTGACCAGGAGAAAGATAAACATGGACCGATAAACCAGCACACCACACTGAATGATGGTATTTGTTTTTTGGGAAACCACTATAGAACATGGGGCGGTTTTTGATTTTGAATTGCGCGGAGCTACTAGATATGTATCAGGGTACCAGGGTTTGAAGCCATCCCTGAATTTGTGGATCATTCATGATCATTCCACTTCTAGATTTGGAGATTTCCGTTTTGTCATGGGGGTACACCCCCATCACCCAAGCCAAGGATGACCATGACTTAGTATTGTAACCTATGGTGACGACTGGGGATCCCCTAGGACTCAGTCGAAAGCCAAGCACTTTTCTGGGGCCTTACAACCAGCCGTAAGTTGGGCCAGATCCTTGTGATCCCGGCAAAACTTCCAGGTGCAGAAGATGGGAGCTCCTACCTTTAGGACGGTCAGCAGCTGAGAATGATCCATGGTCAGACAAGGATGAATGATTTCTAGGTCGACCTTAGATTTCTAGGATGAATCATTTAGTCAACTTTTGGTATTAATGGGAATATCTACTAACCAGCAAAGTTGTTTTTTGCAGGGTATCTAAGATTGGCAATGATTAAACCATCACTATTGATCAATCCAGCTATATAAACGGGATGATTATTGTATCAATTGTCAATGTGTTTTCATGAATCAACTGGACTATGATATAACATTGATTGATCTCTGTGAGTATTGGAGAAGCCATCAAGCAAATGGCAAAGATAACCGTTTGTTTTTTAAATCTACAACAGACATCAATAGACTAAGAGTCTAAGAGGGTATTGTTTCTCACGGGTTAACCATGTTTCGATGAGCCTGATTTGGTTCTTAAGATGGTTTCGATCAATCAGATCTGGGGGTTTCCGACTTTCGCTGAGGTTGAAAAGATGACGTCCTGGCAGGCCGTGTCCTTGGTTTGAACCCTGGAAATGAACGACAAATGGTGCATAGTGCATTATGGTGCCTATGATTTCTCAAACAATGGTGATCTTGCCACTAAGGTGCCTGTTTTTTTGGGGTGACATTGATGACTCCTTTGCCATGGGGCTACATACTCTCCAACTAAGACTTGATGGACGTTTGCTGACCAAAGCAATAGGTACAGGTATAGGTACGGTAGTTTCTTTTAAGTGGTCCAGGATTTATTGTTATCAGACTATGACTATGCTATACCCTCTCCCTATGGATCAGGAAGTATTTGGGGCATGATTTGGGGCTATAGGACCTTCCTCCATAGTGTCTGGCCATTTGACATAGCGAAACTGCCCATTTAGCTCGATGCTTTACTCAGACTCATAAAGTCTAATCGTCATAGTCTAATAAAACATGATGTGTTTCCAGTTCGCAAACTGATAACTATAGATACTTTACCATACTGGATATTTCGAAATGGGGGAAAATTCAGAAATGGGGAGAATCCCCAATCGCTGGATGGTTTTTCTAATGGAAACTCTAGTCATCTAGTCCCCCAAATTCGCGCTGATTTCATCCTGGTCCCGCAGATTTCATGTCAGGGAGAAGGCATTATGGCGGAGGCGGATGGCATGATGGTGCCGCCCCCACCCCCAGGTGGACAGGGTGAGGTGATTTCTCCAGGCGAAATGGTTGACGCACATAACTTGGGTAGATCAACTTACTATAAACCTGGGATTGAACTGATACTTGGGACACATATAGCACATAACTTAAGGGATATATATATATATATATATATAATATAACTGATAGAACTGATAGAACTATACTTTGCTATCTATAATTACTCAATGGGGTTTTAGTTACCTGTAACTGGTGCCTCAGCTTGTAGGGAGGGGAACATGTACTCCAGTTCGCAGTGAGACTTAGCAATTGATTTGGATTACCACTCGTTCAGTAGTAACTAGGTCAATCTTACATTAATCCTAACTAGTCTTTTGGTATCAATGGGAATATCCACGTTCACCAGCAAAGAATTTATTTTTTGTTCATTTTTTGCAGGGTATCTGGCTGATTGGCAATGATTAAACCGTCACTATTGATCAATCCAGTAGTAATCAGGACTTCATAAATCATTCGAATCAACAAAAATAGCAGGACTCCAGGACTCTCTGAGATGGTTCCCTGATGTTCCCATCAACAAAACAATCTGGCTGGACAGAGCACCATGACTGAGTGGATTTTTTCAATGGGTTTAAGGGAAAATTTACAGGAAAACCCCATATTTCATGGGAAAATCAATGGTTTCCGGTTAAGATTTTCCCTTAAACCAATCCATGGAATTTTGTGAATGATACGCAGAATCACTGGGGCGGCTTTTTGCGTTTCATTGACTCGGGTAACGTCTTCCGGGATGACGGAGAATTCCGTTCGGCGCCGAGCTGCAACAAATCTCCCAAGAAGTTCGCTAAACGCTTGGGGTAGGGGTTACGGCAGGACCCAATAGGGATCAATAGGGAACATCTTCTTGGTGAGGGTATTGGATTCGTTTGGTTTTGTGTTTGCCACGCTGCCATGTTTTGTTCCTGGTTGAATCACTATGTTAAGCTGGTTCGTTGAAGGTTTTTGCTTCGTCAAAATGTCAATGTAGATTGAACATCCCCCATTTGCATCTATTTGCCAGGATCAGGTAAACTCATGTACTGAGTACGGTGAAAATACTTGAAATGGAGGATCCCAAAATGATGCAAAATGCAAGATGATGTAATCCACATATGGTGTGACAGAGCAAATTAGCCAGTCACTGTCAGCAGAGAAATCCACCCCTTCAGCTCGGGCAGCCAGGTGTAGACCCCGTGGCCTTAGCCAAAGCTGCACCGTCAGGACTGGGCTCCGTCCTGGTAAAATGTGGCGATTGTATGGGGATGGTCAAAAGCTAAGACATAAGGGCCTAAGGGCCTGCAGAGTTTGTCATGGTAAATAAAGTATGATATCTATGATATCAATTCTAAGGATACCTAATTTTGATCCCTATCCATATATGTACGGACCTGATTGAGTATATAAAGCTGGGTAAGCGGTCAGTGAGGTGTGGGTGGAGCGTGGAATGCTGGTGAACACACCAAGCACCCTGAGTTCTGACATGGCTCCTGGATGAAAGCGTCGATAGCACCAGGAAAACAACATGAATAGAACATGAATAACATCTCCAAAAAATGGTCTCTAAAATAACGGTTGGTGCTTGTGGGCGTTTTGCCACTGATATTGATGTTCTGGGACAGCAGTGATCACACCACCTGAATCGCCAACTAGAAGGTGTCCTGATGATTTCATGATCCACCACTCTGTTCTTATCCTGCGTGATGACAGATTCACGGACGTTGATTTGATTCCTATGGTTTTTTGTTGACCGAATCCACTTTTTGTTTTTTCGCTATATGCCTAATACAGTATATGTGCTTGCCCATTTCTTACGTGGCTAAACTGATAATATAAATCATTAGATATCCCCATCCTTCTTGGCTGATTTGGTTCATTGGCAAATTCCCCACTTCTGTTAACCATTTGGATTGGTCAAATCATTCTGTTGGTTGCCTGCTGAGTATTGCTTCCATGTGCGTGACCTTGGTTTTCCTTACCTGATTTACCTGCAAGGTATGACAGCGGGTTCAGGTATGGTTAAATTCACTTGTTTGACTGATGATTTTCTTCAAATTTCCCATCTTTGCTCCATCTTAAAGCTCCTCATTGCCTCTCTCTCTCTCTCTGACTGAGCGCAGCGATCTGCAGGACAAACTCCTTATCAGAGGCATCCGCTGACATTGGGGCTACCAGTCACCAAGTCACCAGAAGTCCCGGAACTGGTTCACTAAGAGAAACCTCGACATTTGGATAACTTCTAGATAGCCGTAATAGATCGAAATAGAACTTCCCAACATTTCAGTGAACATACAACTAGAAATTGAAAAATAACATGTGTAGTTAAACCAACGAAGTGTTCGTTGGTTTCCAAGAAAATTCTGCATCCTTGGGATGATAAGATGCGATGCCAAGTCGACCCTGACGACTTGGATTTGAAAAAAAACGTCGCTGGACTGAAGGGTAGAAATCAAACTTTTGGATACTTTTGGTATTATAAATGGGGATCTAATGAGACTTATATAATTTGACTTTATGGGATCTAATGGGACTTATATAATTTGACTTAATGGGATCTAATGGGACTTATATAATTTGACTTAATGGGATCTAATGGGACTTATACAATTTGACTTAATGGGATCTAATGGGACTTATATAATTTGACTTCATGGGATCTAATGGGTTTTCGATGGTATTCAGTGGTATTTTAATGGGATTTGATAACATTTTGAGCTTTCCAAAATCGTAGGGATACCCCCTTGCATATCTTGCATCATATCATCATGCAATCGTTCGTCATGGATGACCATGACATACCATGACTAAGTATAGCTTAAGGAAGCATGGTCACTTATTCTGGTTGGTGGTTTGGAACATTTTTCATGTTTCATAATATATGGGATAGTCCTTCCCATTGACTTTCATATTTTTCAGAGGGGTTGAAACCACCAAGCAGTATTGTACTATGGGAACCCCATGACTTCAACTTCTCCTTTGGAATCCTCGGAGTGTTCCTGGAGTTTTCGCAGGCAGGCAGGTCTCCTTGCTTCATGGATGATCCATTGGGTCCTCAACTTCGATAAAACTATAAATCAAATTAGATCCTAATGGCTTGTGCAATTGTCCCATGTCCCAACTTTTCCATCATACTTCTCTAATGCCTGGTGTTTTTTGAAGCCGGTACCATGGATTGGGAGGATAGAAATAACTGGATCATTCCTGTTCCAGTTCCAGTGGGTCCAACTCACCCAAAATCCTAAACATTTCTCATTTCTAGGTCAATCTTACATGGATACTTTAATCCTAACTAGTCTTTTGGTATTAATGGGAATATCTACGTTCACCAGCAAAGAATTTATTTTTTTGCAGGGTATTGGCAATGAAATCCTCATTTCTCATTTGACGAGAATCAAATCTGGCTGCTCCTGGGGATTCCCCGGGGACCAAGCCTTACCGATCCTGGGCCAGTTCCCGATCGGTAACGGCATGTTAGTTTCCCAGGGATTTTGATGTGTTTTACGACGAGATCTTCCAGGTTTCCCAAAACCCAAGGTTTCGATGAGTTTACCATGATTAAAACCCAGGGTTTTCATGATTTACGGTAGACTTTCCCAGAAAATCAGAAATCTGCCCAGCATCTTAAGCGCTATAAGCATCGCTACGCATCGCGACAGTCCAAGCAGTGCTCCTCGGGTGTTGCCATTTGAGGAGCCACTCCGGGACGACCCTGTCTTTCTCTGTGAATACATACCCTCTGGTAATTTAACATAGCTATTGAAAATGGCCATTTATAGTGGATTTTCCCATGAAAAATGGTGATTTTCCATTGCTATGTTAGTTCACCAGAGGGTATCTGGTTGGTGGTTTGGAACATGGCGCTTTTATGACTTCCCCAATAGTTGGGATGATGATCATAATCTTTTTCGAACTCCATCATTTTTCAGGGGGGTGGGTTAACCATTGGTTAACCACATTTTTGATATGAATGAACAACCACAAGATTTCATGAGATTTCATGAGATTCCACGTGGTGAAATCATAAAGAAACTATGAACACTTACCGTCCTACCTGTCGACAGGTCCTAAGGCGAGCGAGCTTGATCCTGCAAGGGAGGATCATCCCAAGGCTCGTAAGTGGTTATAAGATGTTATAAGATGTTATAAGCCTGGTGATCGTAAGTCCCTGATTCGTACAATGATTCGATTTATAAGTGGCTTATAACTATGGATCATGGCTGGTTAGTGGTTTGGAACATGAATTTCATGACTTTCCATAATATTGGGAATGTCATTATCCCAACTGATTTTCATATGTTTCAAGATAGTTAAAAACACCAACCAGATGGTTATAACTATGGTTATAATTATATGCTTATCAACCAAAAGCCGCGGGTTCTGATCCTCCAAGCAAAGGGGAAGCCTCGAGGATGCCAACTTTGATGCTTCCCCTGAGTTACAGCGATTTGGAGCAGGGGGGCCCAGTCCATGTCCAATCCACATCAGCCTGGCTGATGGCTTGTGGTAAATCATCACCATTTAAGGGATTTTAAGGGGATGGTTGGAAAAATAATGCGTTTATACATGTTTATACTTAAGCCATTTATGGTGATTTTGGGGTCCATGGACGGTTTATTCTTGGGTTTACTGAGTTTACTGTATTACCACAAAAAACACCTGTGAACACGGTGCCAAAAGAACGGCCAACACCAGAAATATTTCCGTGCCGGTTTATGTCATCGTCCAGCTTGGTTTGATGGGATGGGCGGGATGGGTCGTTTTCTGAGTTTTTTGTGAAACCATCAAGTGTTTCCTTGAACAAAATGTGGTTGCCAAGCTCTCGACTTCCAAATGGTGCAGTCAGCCACTTCTAGAATCTATGATGGGTTGCGATCTTAAAAACTATGTTCCCTCCGTAGACAAACATGACGTGCTGGAAAATCTACCATAGACACTGAATGACACTGAACTTAATTGATTCATGTAATATTCATATAAATATACCTAATGACCACCAATTAACTGATTCATTATTGAAATCATTGGTTTTCTATTCTATGACTGAAACACGCCCTCCGCATTTTGGCTGGAAGGCTGAGTACCTCAAGTTGTCCAAGGAGGTCGAGCAGCGAAAAAATCCCATCCCAAGATTTTTCGCTTTGCCCTATTTGGGCCTCCCAAATTTATGAAGAGATCCAAGACTGTATCACTACATCACTATCACCCAGGTTTTTGTGTTTTGCATTGCAAGAGCTAACCTTCGAAAAATACACCAGGCTGTTGCTGGAGCGGTTCAGATCCCCCCTTGGAGCTCTTTAAAAAGAGAGCCCAGGTTATTCCAGTTGCCCCAGTTACCCCATGTTACCCCAGCTGAATGAAATACATCTTATGTCACCAAATGGGTAGCCCTTGAAGTCACCCTTGATGTCACCAACTTCGGAATGGGCCACCGAATCTGTTTGCCAGTCGGAAAAAAGATGTGGCTGTTTGCTGTGTTGCCTTCCTATTTAAACAGCTGGCCACTGATCAACAGATGTTGATAGCTATGGAACATTGCCCATGCAGTTTGATGTTTTTTTCCTTTGAACACTGGTGATGTGCCGTCATTTGGATACATATCTCCAAAGGTAATTTGTAATAGCTAAATGGTGTTGTGATTTCTTACCTATGCATACCTATGCAACATTACATAATTTGGTTTGACAAATTACCAGAGATGTTTCTGGTAATTCAACCAGTATTAGAGGTCCGAGCCCTTGACGTAACAGCAAGCAGGAATTTATCAGAAATGGCTCACCAACATATGGGGATTTCCGTACCCCCAAATCATCCTTTTTGATAGGTTGTTCCATTATAAAGCATCCAGCTATTGGGGTACCAGCATTTTAGGAAAGCTCCATATTTACATGGAACGAGTCTGGAATGAGATGGGATTTCTCAGCTCTACGTCCAGAGTTATGGACAGGTTAGGTTTAGGCCGGCGGTTTGTTAGACAGCACTCAGCAACCCCATAGCAATCTATGAGGGTTTCTGAAGTCATGGTGGATCCCCAGTCGTCACCTGCAGGTTGTTTCAATACAAAGTCATGGTCATCCATGACTTGGAATCCCCAAAAGCCTTGGAGTTTCAACAGTACATGGTCTAATGACTTGGAGGATTTTGGGGGGTAGCCCTGGTAGGAAACTTCCTCACATCCTGCCGTGCCTCTCCAGCTCCGCAGCACTCGGATCTGGTGAACTTTGGAGCGAAGTACAAAGACTTTGATGAAGCTGGCAGGGAAGTTGGCCTCCCAGGGACGTTGATCCTTTTTGGATTTCCCCAGGTTTCATCCACATCGGTGTAGAAAAACCATCGGTATAAAGCGGAAGATCATGGGGGGGGGTATCATGAACATGTCTGGACCATGTCGGAGGTTGTCCTTTTCGGGCTACCCTCCGTTAAACATTATAAAACATATGGACATCAACCCTTTGTACGTCGAATTCCCGGTGGTTTGCCCCACGGATGTCCACAAGAAAGACTGGTGACCGCCAAATGGTTTGGGAGAATGATCTGCTTGGTGGTTTCAAATATATTTTACTTTCCATTTCATATATATGGGATGTCATCCTTCCCATTGACGAACTCATATTTTTCAGAGGGGTTGACACCACCAACCAGTGATTTTTGCACGAACAAAAACATATCACGCAAAAAAAAAACAGCATCCGTTTGCACAAACCTAACATCAATAAATCCATTAAAAACCAACGGTTGGTGTTTTGGAACATGTTTTATTTGTCCATCAAAAATGGGGTTTTTCAAATGGTAGGGTTGAAACCACCTCTGCAGCAACCCATCCCACCATGGCTCCGTAGCCATGGTATATGCGTGTTTTTTGGCGTCATATCAAAAAATGGACAGAAACATATTAGATATATAGACTATATAGATATGGTATATGATTGCATGTTTGTTATGGCCTATACAACATGCTACAGCATGGCTTATTATGGCACTGTATCATACACACTGTTTATTGCTGCTGCGGACGACGCCCCGGAGCCCAGTTCTACCTTGACAAGATGCGAGAGATCACGTTGGGGCCCTGCCGAAAGATGGATCGATCACTCGCAACGTGCTGGTTTTTTGCCTACCAGAATTGGTACTGTTTTTTTTTTGCCTTATCTAGATATCATAATATCATAACCATTGGTACTTTCTAGAAATTCTGGTTTGTTGATGATTATGATATCTAGATAAAGCTTAACCAGTACCTTAAGCTGTATGAGGACTGCTTGAACTCATTATGGGACCGGTGTAAACCGGATCATAAAATGGGCGTGTCCATTTTTAATTGGAAATCTTATACCAGCCAAACTGGGGAGGTACTGGGGTGTAACCAGAAATGTGAGGTAATTGGAATACGTTGTCCATTTTTTATGTGGGATGTTATACCAGCCAAAACGGGGATATATTGTGAAGTACTGGGCTGTAATCTTTAATCGGACACAGTGGGATTTGATCACCAAAACATACCAAAACGATGGTCTATCCAGGTGTGGAGACATTTTTGCCAAGAGGGAAGGACTACTAAGACTAGAAGAAAGTGTCACAATATGCCTTGGTGGAGGTTGTTTGTCACCGTTGAATGGTGATCCGGCTAAAGTTCTACAAAAAAAAGCCCCGAGTCCTTCTTCAAGCACTTCGGAATCTCCAAGCATGCTCCTGATTGCACAGCTATTTGATTAGTTGTGGATATGCAACTTGCCCAGCAGCAAATGGCTTGAAAGAGTAACCAGCTGACTTACCTTCACGATCATTTTCCAACAAAACTGCAAGGCTGATACCAGACTCACAAGATTGCTTTTCTTACAAGCTGCTTGCATGGGGCCTTGACAGCTAATGGGGAACCTGCCGGTTACTACGGTTACCACGAGTTCATGATTTGCAAATTCATGGCAAGCATATCTCGAGGGAACTCAGCTCGTCCAGCACACGCATTCCCAAACTACCATCTGGTTATGACTAACATAGCCATGGAAAGATCCACCATTTTAAGTTCGGTAAACCATCTATTTCTATGGGCCATTTCCCATGGCTATGTTCAATAACCAGAGGGTATATTGGATTTTGTTGGTAAAATCTGGACTTCAACCAGCAGGAAACAATGGCATGAAGTGCTGGGCAAAGCCAGGCAAGACGCGAACAACGCCCCTGGGCGGTTGATTTTTGGGGCCCTGGTTGCTTCATGGGGATCGAACTGCTAGTCATATTCGCCAACAAACATGAAGATATTCCAGAAAATGATTATATATAATTATATATATAGAATAATATGTGGTATAGCTTAATATAGCCCATAAATTTTGGTGGCTTGTTGGCGTTATGGGGCATGAGTCAAAGCTCCTCCCCCATGTTGTGGTTTTATTCACATGCCAATTTCAATCATTCTGTCTCTGCTGGGATGTGAACTAAAATGTATACTATAGGGTTACCACGGGGAACACATTGCCAATGGAGTTGCGGATATGAAAATCCATGAGATCCTTCCGAAAGCATTATACCCTCTGGTAAACTAACATAACTATGGAAAATCACAATTTTTAATGGGAAAACTCACTATAAATGGCCATTTTCAATAGCTATGTTAGTTTACCAGAGGGTAGAGGCTTAACATATCTTAAAATCCATTCCTCAGAGATCCTCAGCGTGGTACTGCCCTTGAAGTAGCATCTTTAGGACATGATTGGATGCCCATGGAACAATCATCATGCATTGTAGTCAATATTTGCACCTATATTCCCATATAAAGGCCATGTATTGTGCACCCCATGAGCCTTCCACGGAACCAGTTTCGAGCAGCAGCCCCGCACGCCAGGCGCCTGGGTTTGAAGCCAGGTGATGCCTACGTGGCCTTTTCCGAGGCCCGATGTCGATCAAAGTAACCTCTACTCTCTGGTAAACTAACAGTTTGCTATGGAAAATCACCATTCTTAATAGGTAAATCAACGAACCAAGTGTACCATTTTGCATAGCTAAAGGTGCAGGAAAAAAAGTTGGTCAACATACTTCTCTTTCACATAGTGATGGTCTACGTAGGTCTAATGGCCCATACAGGGCCATCTGAGAGGGACCCGGATCTGCCCGGTGTCTGCCCGGTGTCCACTATAATAATAATAATAGTAGTAGTAGTAGTAGTAGAAGTATCGATGTTCGTTTTCGGGTTTTCCATGTCAGTCCATAAGAGTTAGAGTTTTTATGAGTTTTTGGGGTTCCATCAGCCACGTTTTTGGAAACTCTATGGACATGAAGAGCGTGTCCAAAACGCCAGCCTCAAAGCAATGCTTCGCCATTTGCTGATTTCAAAGCTTGAGATGATTCGGCATGTTTCTCCCTAATTGGCAATGTGTTTAAATGATTTTTTAGTACATGTAGGTAAAATACCCCAGACATGGGTAGCTGTCGGGTTTGGTTCACAAGCCATGGCACCACAGGCTGAGTCAGCTCCGTGCCAGGAGTATTTGAGCAATTCGAGGCTTTCCCCCAGCGATTTTCGAGACATGGCGGGGCTCCCCAGTCTACACTTCCAGATACTTCCAGGTTGTGCCAGCAAGGACTCTGACCTTAGGTTCAGCAGTTGAAAATCGGATTTAACCAACAAAAATGATGGACACTTTGAACTATCCCATTGTTTCCCATTATCACATACTGGTTGGTGGTTTCAAGCATGTTTTTGTTCATAATATATGGGATAATCCTTCCTATTGACTAATATTTTTCAAGATGGTTAAAACCACCAACCAGACATAGATGATCATGATCATTACTGTACCTCATATTTCCAGGTTTCCAACCTTTTGAATCCTTGTTATTATGACTTGGGGTTGCTAGATGGTAATTTGAGGAAAACACGATGTTTAAGAGGTAAATCCTCTACCTCTACGGGGATATGCACCAACTATCTATTTTTATGTCTCCATTGTATCCCCATTATATTCCCGTCATATCCCATTAAATCCCTTTAAACCACCATTAAAATCAAACTAAATCCTTTTCAGATGGAAAAGCAGAGGTGAGAAGAGTCAGAGAAGAGAAAGAGTCAGTAGAGCTAAGATCAGAGAAGAGAAAGAGTCAGAAGAAAGAAGATACAGGTGGGCGAAAAGATAGAAAAGTCGCGAAACACTGTGTTTGTCCGATGTTTTGTTGCTCCGGGAGGGTCGAAAAGAAGGCTCGCTAAAGCGGCAGGTGCGGAGCCATTCGGGGAGATGAGAGATGAACAATGGCACGCAGTTGTGGCACGAAGCAGGTTTGCAAGTCAAAAGGGCTAAAACTGCCGGTCTCGGGCCACTTTTGGAAGTTGAGATGGTGCAAAAGTGCACGCAACTGTGGCGCGAAGCACGCTTCCAAGTGACAAGTGTTAAAAACTGACGTCCCTGGAGCGCTTTTTGAACTAGGAGCCAGGAATGATAGACGTTGCCACATGGAGCCTTCCGTCTGACAGACAGCTAGATGCGTAGATAGATAAATAGATAGACAGATAGATGGGTAGGGAGATGGATTGATAGACAGATAGACAGACAGATAGATAGATAGATCGATAGATAGATAGATAGAGAGGTAGATAGATAGATAGCTAGATAGGTAGCTAGCTAGATAGATAGATAGATTAGATAGATAGATAGATAGATAGATAGATAGATAGATAGATAGATAGATCGATAGATAGATAGATAGATAGATAGACAGATAGATAGATAGACAGATAGATAGATAGATAGAAAGATAGATAGATAGATAGCTAGATAGATAGATTAGATAGATAGATTCATAGATAGATAGATAGATAGATAGATAGATAGATAGATTAGATAGATAGATAGATAGATAGATAGATAGATAGATAGATAGATAGATAGATAGATAGATAGATAGATAGATAGATAGATAGAT
>Ga0126342_10007502_pt1 | contig 19481 bp, 14 predicted proteins | sample Cyp1metagenome_FD_92528 | JGI IMG/M metagenome (GOLD analysis project Ga0126342, IMG submission 92528) | Coral microbial communities from Lord Howe Island, Old Settlement Bay, Australia - Cyphastrea 1 metagenome | ecosystem: Host-associated > Invertebrates > Cnidaria > Coral ... | reverse complement strand
TCCCTCACGGATGTGGCCGTGCGCATCCGACGTGCCTGGACGTCGATCAATCCATTTATTACAATGAGATATAGATCCAGATGGAATTCAATGAGGCATATGGATTTATATATATATATATATCCATATGATTACATATATGTATATCTAGATGGTTTCTAGATGTTGAAACAGGGATTGGATCAAATGATCAAATTCAAAGTTGATTGTAGCTTGGAATGGACTATATAAGTGACTAGTTAAATTCAAGCATCACATGGATTAATATCACATGGATTAATGACCCGTTGATTCAATGTGACTGACTACATGCAAAGAACGTTGTGCCCTAAGGCCTTACCAACTCTGCCCTCCTTTCCTCAACGCCACTAATTATTGCATTTGTTTGTTTCCCAGGGCGTTCTTTAACTTGACGATATTTCTTCATGGGGCTACAGGGGAACCCAGTTCAGGGTCTTTGTGAACAAGATACGTCATTGTTTTAAAGGTCGGATTGCTGATTCAACACATCCAATTGGTGCCCAATTGTCCAAATATAATGAACAATTTCCCCATGTTACCTATGCCAGATGTCTTTTTCGTTGGCCCCATGTCAGTTCAAAAATTCCTGATGCCTTCGGCTGCCACTCCCATCCCGCTGTTGGCTCCGGATCCCAAGGTTTAGAAGACCTTGAGTTGGCCCTGCGGCGTTGTAAGAACGAGGTCAGGGCAGTTGGTTGGAGCGATTTAAGGAAAAGCCATTCGAAAAAATGGGATAAGCCATTTTGGGGAACTCACTAACCATGGAGGGTTACTAATCAGTTACCAAGTGGGATGATCCTCCGAAAATCTTGGAATCTTGATGGTGCGACGACCATGTTCTGTACTGGCCCATTGGCAAGTGGGATTTTTTTATTGCCGGCATTGGATATAGCAAGCCCACCCGCAGATGGAAGAGTTGGACATCCGGAAATATGAGGTAAATATCGTTAAACTGCCATCCTAGAATGTGAGGCCCCCAAGATAGCTAAGTTGGAAGCTTTCAGTCGTACCAGCGAACATATTATATGGGAACATGTTCTTGTTCCTCCTTTGCACGGGCGTATTCCTTGCTTCCCCCCATCTTCTTTTCCGTGTCTACAAAGAGGTCATCACTGGTCAAATGATCCCAGCAATTGCTTTGGCGGATTTCAATCCAAACAAACAAGCATAGGAAAGGGATGAATATATGGGTCATCCTTTTTTTTTGCCCCCAACAAGGCTCTGGTAACCAGTACCCGTCACGGTGGCTTCGCCGAAAACACTGAAATCCAAGGCGATGCAACGCCGTCGCCCTGGGAACTTTAGCATCGCATCCAGTGAGACAACTCGTGGGATGCCTCGGAGGGTGGGTTGGGCTGAAGAGTTTTTGCCGACATGTTTTCCAAAAAAAAACTGCATGACTTGGGTTCATAGATGCTGCATGATGTTGCCATGCAAAACGAGAGTCTTCGAGTTTTTTGGGATAAGATGGGCTTAGCTGGATGGATTGGGTCTGATCGGGCTGCGGCCAGAGCGAGGCTGATCTGGCTGGGATTGCCAGTTATATACTGGTTGGTGGTTCGGAACATTTTTTCTTTTTCCATATATTGGGAATGTCATATATTCCCAACTGACTATTTTTCAGAGGGGTAGGTCAACCACCAGCCATTATCAACCATCATTAATCATCATTAACCATCATTAAATCACCATTAACCATCATTCATCATCATTAATCAATATTAATCATCATTAAATCACCATTAATCACCATGAATCATATAATCAATGTATATATCTCCAAAAGATACCACCCACACCAATCAAACATGGCAATGGAGAATCCCCTTAATTGACACGTCTCGAAATCTAAAAATTTAAAAAACGATGATTTTCATTGATTTTCGGCAAAGCTCCAGACTTCTCAGAGCTATCAAACATCAACATTTAAAACGTAGACATGTGTTTTCCCGGGCCATTTTTCCATATGTTCGTCATGACCAGAGGGTATCTAATGGCAACCCGGGAGAAGGCGGAAGGGGCTTCCGCCAGGGTTTTTCTATGGAAATCACCATGTTTCATAGAGAAATCATCTATAAATGGAAAAATCCATGAAAATAGTGGAAACCAAAACTTCCATAGCTATAACTGGAGGGCAAAGTTGAACAATCATCAGAGAGTAGGTTAGAAGTAGCTCCATTTAGCTTCCTGAAAATCCTCTTCATCACCTCAAGGTGACCTCGTCACAACGTTTTCACGTCACTGGAATGATGGACGGGGAATCCCCAAATGGTTTCATTTCAAATATGTTCAGCTTAGTGAATTAGTATGATTCAGCCAGCATGGCTTACAAACACAATATATGTTTAACATATAGCTATTGAACATGGCCATTGTTATATAGTTGATTCACCCATTAAAGATGGTGTTTTTCCCTCCATTTAGAGTTTACCTTGGGGGTATCAACTTGTTTTGGTGGCTTCAGCAGCCTGGCAGATTCCGAAGATCTCTTGCGCTTCAACGAGGTTCGGTTCATGATGAAAAGACAACGTTCAGTGGAGTTGAACACAAATGTGGTTCAGTCAGAGATCTCCATAGTTCAGGTTTCGAAACTTTTAACTGTGGCCACGTTGTTTGTTTTAATTTGACATACATAGCATACATGCCCAAAAAACTGGATTTGGAAGATGAATTGTGCATTGGATTTGGCAATTTGTGGGCTCAGCCGGTTGGTTGAATTTGGGCAGTGCATTTTCGACTCAACCTGCGATGTTTATGACGGTTATGCTGAGCGACTTCATGATGCTCATTCTTTGGAGATCTGTTAAACAACGGGTTGAACATACCAAGCACAGGGGTGTCCTCTTGTCATGTTGGGTTTGCATCAGCAATGGCTAAAGACAGCAGTTCTATATAGATGTTTGAAACCTATAGATACCCTCTGGTAATCAAACGTTCGGGCCGCTGAAAATAATCTATAAATGGGGATATGACATACTAAGGGATGAGGATCCATATTGTTATCATTTTTTGTCATCTTAGGCTACGTAATCTATGTATCACTGCGAGTGGTATATGACCGTACTGTACCATACTGCTCGGCCAAGCCGACCTCACAATGACATGACATGACAATGATGCGTTGCATGGAGGCACACCTCTTGCATGCTGGAAGTTCATACAGAGATATAGATAATAATTGGCTGGTAATTGCTTGTAAGCCTCTATCTCCCAGTGCAGTTGCAACCCCATAGATCAATATTAATATGTATGGAGAGATTTATTATATCTATTTATATCTATATGTTTATATCTAATTATATATTATATTTTACTATATTAAATTATATTATTTATAATTATTTTACCTATCATTCACCAAACCCAAGGACCAACCAACCAATCAACATCAATCAACCAAGCGGGCCCCAAGCTCCAGGTGACGTTGTGTACGCCGCCACGTGTGGGCATGCGACAGCAGACGCTCTGTCAGGAACTCACCTTAGGGCTGAAAGCAGGTGACTCAGACGGTAGTCCCAGGGTTGGCCAGTTGAGATGGTGTGAAGATGAAGTTGAATGGTGATTTTTTTTGGTGCCAATTTAGTGATGTGAACCTATGGCTTTAATGATGATTAGTGATTTCTTTTGGGCTTAGTCAGTCATTAAAACTTGATTTTCTGGACCCTTCTGTTTGAATTAGTAACTATGTTGCTCATAATTCTAGTGATTTGTTTACAGATTTTCATTCTTGGTTCAAACTTCAAACGGATGGTCTAGGAACACACATTGGGAGAGAATCATGAGGATTGGGTCTGCCGACTGGTGAATTCCCGCAGTGTAACTGCGTAAACTGGAAGGTGAATGGCCTCTTGATGAATTTAATGTTGTTGTTCAAACGAATCCAACATGTTTTCTTGGATTACATTTCCCGGTTCTTGGCCCCAAGCGTTTTCCTCATGATGATTGCTGATTCAGCCTACTTTGCGATCCAGTAGTTCACCGTATAACAAGGGCAACCAGAGGCAGTCCTTTTATGATCACAGCCAGTCAACCGACCATTCACCAGCATTACTTTTAAATCAACTGGACCGAAGGGCCCTCCCTCTCATATTTGCGGTATGCCACCATCCAAGAGAATCTATCAGATAATCTATATAACTATAGATAATATCCATATATATATATATCCACCTTAACTCCTAGTGGGGCCCTTTCTGACTCCACCTGGTACTCAGTGACAGTCATTGCATCCAGATCCATGGGCAAGGTGAAGATCGTCCAGTAGGGCATCGCTTAGTGGTTCTCAGCTATAAATCAGCACCATATCCACAGGTGGATATCAGATATTTTTTCTACAGCAGTTTACAATCACCTATGATGGCTGTAAGCAAAAAAAACTACCTCTCAAGCAACCACTTATCCCAAAAAAGCCAGGTTTGTTGAAGCCACAATGCTGATGTTTATTCTCCAAAACCACGTAAAAGCTACAACCTCAACTAGACTATAACCCATCGAGAACTAATCCCTGTTGATCATCCCAACCAGTTTTTTTTTAACCACCATAGCTATAACTCTAACAACAACCTGCTTAACTATAACCCTTAAACCACAAATTAATCACTACGCTACTAGCAGTATCATTATAACCTTAATCTACGCAGTGATAATATAACGGATAAGTAATTTAAATATGTTTTAACTAATAACTAATATCAAATAACTTTATATAATTAAAACTGGTAAATATAATTATAGCTATTAGTGATATGGTTATAAGATAAAATATGAAGACAATAAGTAGCTTAAGTATATATATATATATATTTATTTATTTATATCCAGTATATGTGATAAATAGTATTTAAGTGTCAATACTCAGAACTATGAATTATTAACTCTTTCACTACTACCTTATTAGTAACTCATAGTTATAGCTAACAACAGTTACTAAGGTTGTAGATGGCTGTGGTTAAATACTTAAATAATTAATTAGCAATAGTTCATGACTATGTTGTTCACTGTATAAACTTATTATATCTAGTATTGTAACCACTGCTTAGCTATAAAACTAATAATGGATTTGGAGGAAAAAAAATGCAACATTTCGTCCCTGCTAAATTCTGCAGGATTTTCCGTTAGATAACTTTTCCCAGCGACAATAGATAGAAAAGTATAATAACTTTAGTTATAAGTTATAATGACTATATGATACGTATTTAAAAAAAAGAAAAAACAAACTATTAGTTAAGGTTGATACATGACTATAATGATATTTTAAAAAAACACCTTTCTGTTAAGGTTGATAGTTACTAACTTTTCCCAGCAACTTTGAAAAGGTGAGTCCCTGTTGATCGTCGGCGAGAGCGGCATTGGCAAATCCTCCCTGCTGCGCTGCTGCGCCGGGCTCTGGTCCGACGGCTGTGGCGAGGTGCAGCTCTGCCCGCGCCGCAGCGTCGCCCGGGTGATGTCGCAACGGGAGGGACGTGGTGGGGATGATTTTCGGTGGAAAAATGATGAAAACTGCGGAGTTTGCATGAGTTTGAGTTCGAAGATCTGGTGAAATACTGTTTTTTTTCATGGGAAGATTGTTTGGGAGGTTTATGGAGGTGTCCTAAGTCATGGGGGTAGCCCGTCGATCATCCACTGAAATAGGATTTATCATAGATCTGGTTGGTGGTTTGGAACAGCCGAGAGGCCCGAGGTTCCTTCCAGTTGGTTCGGCCGTTCAATCTGATCCCGGGTGGTTTTCTTACGTGGTTTGCCATGGCGAGGGCTTTATTTCCCATGGACTGGGCACAGGTTGACAAAGGTGGGAACATTGACCTTTTATGCCGAATGACTGTATTCGATGTGGAACATGATGCACACGTCATGGAGCTCATCCACAATAATGGACGTTTCATCCTTTCGGGGTTGGTTGAGGCTGGATACGAATCCTACACTGTGTTTGACGCTACTTTGGATGTGCAATACCCAGTCCCTAAGGTTTCCTTGGGTCCAACTAGCTGCATTTTGGGCCATCGCGACATCTCTTGGGACAGTCTGTTTTCAGTTATGGATATGTGCAGTGGGTTCGGTGGAATGTCTCAAGGACTCCTTCCATGCGGATTTCATGCAACTGTAGCTGTTGATCAGAATGAAAGAATGCTCCACTTGTATTCCAAAGCTGCTTCGGTTCCAACTGTGTTAGGGGACGTAGGTGACAAAAAGATTCTCCAGGAAGTGTGGAAACTTGGAGGAGGAGCCAGAACAATGACAGGTGGATTCAGCTGCCAACCGTTTTCAGCCCTAGGCGATAAACGTAGCTCCTTGGATCCTCGTTCCAGCTGCCTCTCCAAACTGTTGTATGCTGCCTTTTACATGCGAACTCAAATTCTTGTGCTGGAATGCGTGGCACCCGCTGCGCAAGACCATTTTGTGAAATCGGAGTTGGAATTTTTCTGTGCACTCATGGGTTTTTCATGTGAGCAAAGGACGTTGAACCTTGATCAGGTGTGGCCTTGCAAACGCAACCGCTCTTGGTGGGTGCTTACCTCACCAATGGTTGGGAAGGTGGCTATTCCTGATTTTCAATGTTTGCATGTGATTCCTTCCATTGATAGAATTATTCCATTCATTTCACCTTGGGATAAGAATGATGAAGCTGCGCTGAGCCTCTCAGACGAAGAATTGTTTGCATTTGGTGGTCATGCACATGATTTCTCACAGCATTTGATGAACATGAAGGGTAAATCTCCTTGCGCCCTACATGCATGGGGGAATCAATTGACAGCATGTCCGTGTGGATGTCGACCTGTGGGCCTATCAACCAAGAGGCTTGAGGAGAAAGGCCTTTTTGGCTTGCTTGTTCACAGTGCGCCAGACAATGAAGGACAGACTTTCATTAGGCACGTTCATCCATGTGAGGCCCTTGCTTTGAACGGAATGGATCCTACTCTGGATTTTGGAACACAGCCAAGATTGATTTTGAGTGCAGTGGGGCAACTTGCCTGTCCTATCCAAGTCATGTGGGTCATGTCCGCCATTGCCAGTCATTTGGAGGAACTTAAGTTGGGGAAGTCCTGTTTTACTCCCGAAATCCAACTTAATGCATACATGTCATGGCTGGTTTCACGATGCAATATGGTTTGGCCCTCTCCTGACACACAGTGCGTTGACAAGTTTGCCCTGTTGTTGGAATGCTGGAATCCGCTTGAACACCTTTCACTGGAAGAGCTCGTGTATCCTAACAGGTGGGAACACAAACTTGAGGCACCAGTCACCATCGCTGCCATTCTTGATCTGATGTTCCGTGAATTTCAACAGAGAACTGCAGTGCCACCTGCTGTTGCGGGTGCCTCAGATGATGGCTTTGAGGATGCCAGCATGGATCCTGAGACCCCGTGGCTTGACACACCGATTGCTTCCGATGACCCTGATGCAATCCCAGGGTTGAATGCTGCCTTTTGCACGATTGTGTTTGATGGTGATGTCCATGCACCGGTGTTGCTTTCTCCAACTACCGGGACCACACTGAATGATTTGCTCACTGCGCAGTCCAAGCTTGTTGGATCCATTAGCCAATGCAAATGCACTGATGTTAATGGCCAAGTACTGCCGCACACGCATGTTCTAGATGTTGGTCAGATTGTCTTTGTCGGTACTGCATTTGGCAGACCTGAAGCAGAAAGCATGGAAGTTGAAGAGATTGAACATGTGCCTGACACGCATCTTGATCCATCTCCCACTGCTGCTTGGACACAGCCTGCTCAGGAGCATCCATTGCAGAAGCCGTCAGTGTATGATGTAGGTGAATGCTCTGTGGAGCGTTTATGCGACCAACCTGAATGGCTCAGTGCAGACCCGCTTTTGGGCATCAAAGGAGACAATTTTCTGCAGCTTTCAGCACCACAGATTGCCAACACACATCAGCTGTGGTCCATCCGACATCAGTTTTTGAAAGTTGCAGACAGGCTGACCATCCTGGATAACCAGGGGACGCTGTTTGCTGATGATGAAATTCGGTATCATTTGTTTGTCCTTGGCCAGAAGTTCATTGATTTGCAAGTTCGAAGTTCCAATGACAAGGTCAAACAACTAGTGACCATTGACCCTGTTATCACCACTGCATGGGTTCAAAACAAGGGTTTTTCATGTGAGGAATGGGGGAAGGACCATGGTTTTGTACATTCCAAGTCACTCCCTGTGGCTGCTGTTTTCCATGTTGCTGGTCATTGGATCCCTGCCTTCATGCGCCCGATTGGTGACACCTTGAACGTTTGTGTTTGGGATGCAGACTCCAATGATCATTTGCAGCTGAACAATATTTTGGAAAAGATCGGACTTTCCATGGGATTTCTGTCGGTCATCATTCAAAGAGAACGACGGATGTTTTTCTCAAGTGATTTGTGTGGCCCGCTCGCAATTGCATACCTTCATGATGCCTTGTTGCACATTCAGTTGCCAGTGAACCAGGAGGAAACATTGGAAAGGTTTCACTTGTACCGTGATCACTTCGTGCGTTCAATTGCCTCATGTGACATTACCAAGCGTCCCTGGATCTGGGGCAAAGGTGATCGGCAGCCAACCCTCATTGATGAAATTTCAGGTGATCCTACCAATTTTCCTTTGCCTACGATGTTGACTCGTGACCAGAGACTGGCGCTATTGTCTGAACATGGTACTGCTGTGGCTGACGACGAGATTCGCTTCCATATCCAGCACATCATCCAAAGATACCACACCATCATGACACAGAGAGGCCAGAGTATTGTGCCTGACTATCTCAGTTTTGAACCGTTGGTTTTCACATGCTGGGAAAGCATTGGCCGGACCATTTCTGCCAGATGGAGTGAAAGGCATCCGGAAGTTCGTGCAGAAGGAGTGCAGGTCCTCACTGCGTTCCATTTGGACAATCATTGGTTCCCTGTTTGGTGGGTCCCCAAAGATCAATGCATTACCTTCCATACAGTGGCTCATGAAACGGTTGATGCTCACAAACTTCGTGATGTGTGTGCGTGTATTGGACAACAACTTGGTTTTCCATTGTTTGCACTTCATGTCTTTCCCTCAGGTTTGCCCAGCCATGAATTTTGTGGGACACATGCAATGATGTTTTTGGCACATGTGGTTCATGGAGCACGGTTGCCGGATTCGGTGTCAGAACTCTCCACACTTCATACCAATATGCGGGCAACTTTTGTCGCAGATTTGTATACCAAGACTGAGGTACCTGCCCCGGTTCTGTGGGGGAATGGAAGTCCACAAGGGGAATCTGGGCTACTCCCGAAATTGCCCAGCAGGTGTCCTTTTGCGGCGCTGAGTTTTGATGCAGTTCATGAGTCTCCAATTGTGCCTGATGGTGCTACTGGCAGTGCTGGATCGTTGGTTACCAACACCATTGACTGGCAATTTGTCAAACATTTGTTTCAGTGGCAAGCCAATGTCCTTGCTGACAGCCAGGTACCACAAGCCATACACCATGGCCAGGTTGATGCCCAACCGCCACAGACCAATGCACTTGACGCAGCAGAGATTGTTTTTCATGTTTCACGTATCCAGGCTTTGGCCAAAGCAGCTAACCCAGGATTTGTTTGCCCTGCGATCCAAGTTTTGCCTGATCTCATCAATTTTGTACCTTTTTTGAGTGATTTCTTGCTGGGACCTTTGAGCACCATGATCCAGGTCGTGCTGATCAATCAACATTGGATCCCAATTGTTTGCGTGGAAAGTGCATCGGTTTGCCGAATTTTTGCACCGGCAGGCTCCATCATTGCAGTCAGTCGAACAGTTGTTGATCTCCCCTCTTGCCATGTGGTAGGGGTACATGAGCCCCTTCAACATAACCTTTGTGGCGCTTTCGTGATTGACATTTTGTCCAACATTTTGTGCAATGTACCAGTCGCAACCTCTGTTGAGGAACTTGAGTGCCGACACCTTCAGTTTCGCACTGATTACATTGTTAGCGGTAACAGTGTGTGGAGTTCTGGTCTTCGTGGTTTTGGTCCTCAAGGTGCTTTGCAAAAGGAGTTGGCAGCTGAACTCACAAAACATGGTGTCCCTGTTGATCAAGCAGACACACGCGCAAATGAAGCCATCAAGGCTTTGGGCAGTGACCAGATTGCCACAGCGCTGCGTCATCGCCAACCATGGCGCCAATTGAAAACATTGGGAAATAACAGCAGGTTTAAGTTTGTCTTGCCTTCTGAAATTGCTCAATTTTTGGAGACTGATGCAAGTGCAACCAAAGGGGGTAAAGGCAGAGGCAAACAGAAACCAATGCTTGGACAGCCGATGGACCTTGATCCGGGTAAGCTCCAACTGCTTGAAGGGTTTTTCCGTGTCCAAGGTAGGGTCATTCCTCAAATTCACCCGAAACAAATCGGCCCAGTCAGTTCTGGTGTCATCTTGATGTCACATGCTGAAGCTGAACCTTATTTGCGGGTAGGCAAGGCGGTCTCCACTGAACCTCTTGCCATGTTGGTGTTGCATCGTGCTGATGTTGAGATCCGAACAACCTTGCCACATTTGTCCATGACAGTTCCTTGCAGGTGCGCCGTAGACAATGAGCCTCTTCTGGTTGATGCCACTCTGGTGCAGATTGGACAGGGATTAGTAGAGAAACATACCGGATCAGACCTCGTTGAACTGGATACTTTGGACGTTGTCACGTTGAAATATTTGGTGTACAGGGATGAGCTGCCCTGCTCTTGGGAAGATTTCTCCAAGGCCCCAATCAAGTACCTTGTGAATACCTTCCCTCTGCTGAGACGGTGCCTTTCGGAAGGGTGCAAATGTGACATGTGGCACAATGACACAGGTCTGGCCATCAAAGAGCCTATTGTTGATGTGTGGCGACGGCAATACCTGAGGACCGGCTTTAAACCATCTCCGGTAGCCAAAGCAGACATGTTTTCAGTGTGCCTGCGAGTCCCATCCCTCTTGGTGTTAGGTTTGTTGGCCACCAGTGGAAGTGCCGGTGCCTATTGCGAACCACGAACAGCAGACGGGACTGAGGTTCTTTCTGAGTTCACGGTGATTTGGACGCCCAAGATGACAGTTCAAGAACTGCTTCACCTGAAGCAGACCAATCCTGGGATCATAGGCCTAGCCAGAGTAGGTGACCGCAAAGGCCTCAGAGTCCTTTCCAATCAGGCGTCAGCTTGTCCGGCCAGACACTGTTTACTTGCCGCAAGGACAAAGGTCCCTGTTTTTGGTAGGTCCGTTTCCATTTGGAATTGACCGTGCCGCAATCTGTAAGGCAATGAAGCAGTCAGGGTGGGAATGTCGCCCCCTTCAACCCAGTGTGCCATGCCCGGGACGCGGGTCCATGTGGATTGTGCAGGCAGTGGAGGAACCTTCCAACACAATCATCCCCACTTCACATGGAGAAGTTGTGATCACAAAGCACAAAACTGATTCTGCCGGAAAGACCTTGGTTGCCACCCCTGTTGCTTCTGCAGCGACATTGGCTCTGTGCGGCACCCAAGCTGGGCCTGTCACATCTGATGCTGACCCATGGATTGCAAAAGACCCTTGGGGAGGATACCGACCCAGCCAGCAGGTAGGTTCAACTGACACCACTGAGAGCATGCAGCAGCTCGAAATGCGTGTCCAGACAGCAGTCTTGGCGAAGCTTCCAGCAGTGCCAATGGAAGATGACATGCCTGAGAGGATGAACCATCTCGAGACGCAAGTCCAACAGCTCATAGCTAAGCAGCAAGGCATGGAAACACAGTTTCAAGAGTTTTCCAACCACCAAGGACAACAGCTTACCTCGATGCAGGCTCAAATCAATTCGCAGGGCCAACAGTTGCACGGGCACATGGAAAACCAGAATCAAGCAATTCAAAGTATGTTTGCCCAGCAGATGGAGCAAATCAGGGGGCTGTTGTCGAAGCGTCCCAGGGAGGAAAATGAATGACGGTGGGGGCTTGGGCACCTTTTGCCGCTGTTGTGCTTGTTGTTCACGGTCATGTGGCTTTGTGCCCTGAGCCCACTTACAGGTTTGATTGCCATTGCCTTGCCATGGGTGGCGGCCTGCCACCTTCAGCCACAGCGAATTTTTCGCCCCGGGTTCTCCTGGTGCATTTTGGTTTTGATTTTTGGATGTGGAGTCGGTGAAGCCTCCAATCCTGGCCCACCACTTGACGAACATTTTGTCATGGGAGTGTTTAACCCTTCTGGGTTGCGCGGAAAAGCCCCGTTTTTGGTTTCCCACCTTGCTCATGGGGATTTGTGGGCAGTGTCGGAAACTCACCTTTGCCAGCAAGGGATCAAAGACTTCCAAGCTGGCCTTCGTTTTGCACAAAGCTCTTACAAATGTGTTGCAGGATTTCCTGTCCCTGCGCAGCGATCACGTACCCATCAGGGCCAATGGAAAGGGGTTGCAATGATCTCTAGGTTCCCAACAAGAGCATTGCCGATGCATGGCCCAGCTGGAATTTTTGAATCTTCTCGAGCTTTAATTTCTGCCACATTGGTTCATGATGTCTGGATTACGGGAGGACTGGTATACGGTGAACCAGACAGCCACCTGTACCCACAAAGAGAGCAAAACACCCAGCTTCTTCTGCACTCAGTTGCGAGCCCGGTTTGTGGCCTTTCCTGTGGCCCACGTTTTGTTGCGGGGGATTGGAATTGTGAGACCAACAGTTTACCAGCTTTTGACCTTTTGCATAGCTATGGATTTCGTGACATCCAAGACATTGCATGGGCCCGTTGGGGTACTTCTGTTGTTCCAACTTGCAAGCACAAGACCAGGAAAGATTTCTGCTTCCTGTCTCCCGAATTCCAGGCCCTTTTGTTGAATTGTGAAGTGGTCCAAGATGTTTGGCCAGACCATGCAGTCTTGCAAGGTACATTCCGTAGCCTCGCCCAAGTGATACCCCGGCAGATATGGTGTAACCCAAACCCCATGCAGTGGCCCCCACATTGGGAAGTCGACCCCACAGTCTGGTCTCAGTCATGTGCTACTGTTGATGACAGATATGAAGGTGTGTGGCAACACATTGAATCCAGCGCGGTGAAAGCTCTACCTTTTCAGGTGCCTAAGTCACAGCTGGGGAGAGGGGCGACCAGAGCCACCAAAGCAGTTGTCTCAGGCAAGATCGCACCAATCAAAAAGGGACGCAATGGAGACTTTGCCCCACAGTTTTTGTGTGCATCATTTCGACATGCTCAATGGGTAAGACAGGTCCGTAGGTTGCAGACATATGTGCATTTTGCCAGCCAAAACCAACACCTGAGGGATTCAACTCACTCCCTTGCACTTTGGGGTTCAGTTGTTCGGGCTAAGGGGTTCCTTCCCTCCTTTTGCAATTGGTGGCTTGAGTCCAAGTTCCGTGTTCATGGCTCTCCCGCTGCAATCCCGATTTTGCCTCCCACTGCTGCCCTTGCAGGACTCATTTGCGATTCGGTTGCGCTTGCAGTTAGAGCCTTTGAAGCCCAACTGAAGAAATCCTCCCGGGCATATGCACGACTTCGCAGGGAATCCAACCCTAACATGGTCTTTCAAGACATCAAGACACATGCTGACAAGGGTGTGGAATTGTTGTTGAACCCCATCGTGGCCCGTGTTGCAGATGTGGATCATTCTTCCTCTGCGTTGGTTTTTGACCACCCACCCAATTTTGCTCCTGATGCACCCCTGTGTTGCAAAGGACGTCCGGTCCATGTTATTCATGCTGAAGAGGACAGTTTGTGGGTTGAAGATTGCACTGATGTACTCCCTGGTGATCAGGTTGTCCAGTTGAGCATGATAGGAACTGACCAGCAGTTGTTTCAATCGTTCCTTGCCTCATGGAAAGAAAAATGGGACCGCCATGCCGAAGTACCCGCTTCACGATGGCACACCATTGTCGAATTTGCCCGTGACAAATTACCTAAGATTGAGATGAAGTGGCCTGCCATTGACCCTCAGTCCCTTCACGAAACTGTCAGACAAAAGAAGGCAAACACCTCGCCTGGCCTTGATGGGGTGAAACTTGGAGACCTGCGAGCTCTGCCCAATGAGGCTTGAACAACTTTTGTGACATGTTCCAATGGGCTGAAACTTGTGGAGAATGGCCAACTCAGGTTGTTTCAGGCCGTGTTACCAGCCTAGCCAAAAATGACCAGCCTAGGACCCCAATGGACTTTCGACCAATCACGGTGTTCAGCATTTTGTACAGGTGCTGGGGGTCGTATCATTCCAAACGCATTTTGCAATGTCTTGACCCATACTTGCATGTTGGTTTATTCGGATCTCGCCCAGGCTGTTTTGCCGGTCAGATCTGGTCACAGGTGTTGTGGACCATTGAGCATGCTCACATTCATGGAGTCCAACTTTGTGGACTCCTAGCTGACCTCCACAAAGCATTCAACATGTTGCCTCGCACGGTTGTCTTTGAAGCCTGTGCTTCAATAGGAGTTCCACTCCCAGTTTTGGTTGCATGGGCTGGTGCACTCAGCAGTATGACCCGCAGGTTCCAGATCCGTAACTCCATGAGTCCGGCAGCTCTTTCTACATGTGGATTCCCAGAAGGTGACGCCCTGTCTTGTGTTGCAATGATGGTTGTTGACATGATTTACCATGAATGGTTCCACCAACTTTTGCCCCTGGCTCGACCTCTGTCGTATGTTGACGACTGGCAAATGCTTGTGTGTGATCCTATGCAGATGAGACTTGTTGCCTCCACCCTGGATGCGCTTGTTGATGAGCTTGATTTGGTGTTGGACAAAAAGAAGTCCCACGTTTGGGCGGTTCAACCGGAAAGCCGTGCTATCCTTCGGCATCATGGTTTTACTCTGGTGGCTGCGTGTAAGAACTTGGGCGCTCACATCCAAGTTACCAAACTGCACACAAACAAAACCCAGATGGAGCGCATCGAGTCATTGCAGAACCTGTGGCAACGATTGCGGTTGTCTACATGTTGCTACTCTCTCAAGGTCCGTGCCATCAAAACTGCAGCCTGGCCTAAAGGGTTGCATGCAATTGCAGCTACGACCTTGAGTCGCAGTACATTTCAAACATTGAGGGCAGGTGCCATGCGAGGGTTAAAAGAGGATCACTCAGGTAGCAATGCCATGTTGCATCTCGGCCTTGTCGAGGAGCCCACTACAGACCCTCAATTTTGGAGCATTTTTCAAACTTTGCGTTTTGTGAAAGACTGTGGGCGAAAGGATGTTGTACAGGACGCTCTTGCAGAATTTGCTCATGGGAAACAGGTCGTTGGAAACACCATCACTGCTAATTTGCTCAACAGAATCCAAACGTTAGGCTGGCATGTGAATGACCTTGGTAAGCTGGTTGATTCCTTTGGCATGTTCTCCCTCTTCTCCATCTCTTGTGTTGAGTTGAAGCTTAGGATGGAATGGCAATGGCTACAGGTCGTGACAAATGCCACTCAGCATCGGCTCATGCTGGGTGATTTGGACCGTGTTTGGCCGCTGAGCACTCGACAGTGGCTGCAGACCCAGAATCCTAGCGACCAGGCCCTTTACCGTAAAATCCTTAATGGCACTCATATCACTCAGGATGGCAAGAAACACTGTAAAGAGTCTGATGATGAACAATGCCCTTTTTGCCCTTGCAGCGACAGCAGGTTCCACAGGTTTTGGCAATGTGAACACTTTGAGTGGGCTCGCAGCCATGTGCCTTTGCATGTGCAATTACAAATTGCTGAACTGCCCGAGGCGGTTTCTTGTTTTGGGTGGGACCTCTTGCCCTCCACGATGCACGAGTGGTGGGAACATTTTGCTTCCATCCCAATGCCATTGCAGGTGCCTGCCTCAGTTGTTGCGGGCCCGATTCACCTTTTTACTGATGGGAGTTGCCTGTTGCAGAGTCATCAACATTTGCGTTTTGCTGCCTGGGCGGTAGTGCTTGCAGGACCATGTTATCATGACTTATCGGCCACCAGAATCATTGACAGTGGGGTCCTGCCGGGCCTTTTGCAAAGTGCGGTTAGAGCAGAACTTTTTGCCATTTACCGGGCTTTGGAATTTGCTGCTGCATTGAAGGTTGAAGTCACGATTTGGTCAGATTGCCGCTCGGTTGTTTTAAAGCTCTGGAGAATTATGAATGGTGCACAGGTCAGACCCAACAGTACTCATGCTGATTTGTGGGTAGCCGTCCAACAGTTGCTGGAGCAGATGGTAGGAATGGTCAGTGTTCGGAAAGTGAAAGCACATACTGTTATCACTCCTGCTGTCCAACCTTTTGATGCTTGGTGCTACGGGCACAACAGTATTGCCGACAGAACTGCAGTTTGTGCGAATTTCCGCAGATCGCCGCACTTTTGGGAACTGCAGCGCAGGCATTTCCAGGCTGTTGTGTATTCGCAAGGAATCTGTGAAGTTGTTCGTAATGTTTTGCTCTCTATCAGTAGGGAGGTGGTCCGAAATCAAACCCTACAAGAGAACCATGTTGAAGCAGTTGTGGAAAATTTTTCTTTGCCAATGCCGCCATGGGGAGGACTTGTGCCGCTTGCGTTTCCGCCAGGGGCCATCAGGTGGTATGGACAAGAGACAGTCCAAATCATGCTTAGCTGGTTTTGGGATGTTCTTTTCACAAGCAAGGCTTCCATGAAATGGGTCAGTCACTGGCAGCTGTATGCAGACTACATGGGGGCAACAGGAAACCCTGGACCGGTCAAGGAAGGTTCTTGGAAAAATGGTGCCTATATCCCAATGCTGACTCTGAAGGGTTTTTCATTTAAGCTTCGTGCGAGGTGGTTTATCAAATTGCTGAAAGAATGCCTGCGCCATTTGGGCCAGAAGATCGAGTACGCAGTTGGACTTCCTCATTCTCACATGATTAAGACCCATACTGGACTATTCGCCTTACCATGGCCTAATGATCGTTTGGATGCAATTGACGATTGGTTTCTCAGCTGTGTGCCTCATGCCTTCTTTCGGCAGTCCAAAGCGGTTGAGTCGCTTCCGTATGTATCCTTCATCAAGGGCATCCCCAAGGCGTTTGTGTCCACTGTCGGTTAGGTCACCCAAGACGGGTAACGTTTCCCGAGACGTTGCGCGCACAAGAAAGTGAGAAAGTGGTGGTTTGGAACATGTTGTGTTTTTTCCCATATATTGGGAACGTCATAATCCCAACTGACTTTCACTCCATCATTTTTCAGAGGGGTAGGTCAACCACCAACCAGTTACAGATGGGATTTTCCATGAACTAACCCATCCAGGGAGCTGGGGGCTCATCTTAGGTCTTTTTCATGCCCCAGAAGCCCTACATGTTTTTGGGCTCCTTGAAAGACCAGCTGCTGTATCCCAACGTGAAGGACCGGTCGGTTGGATGGTTGGATGGTGACGAGCACTGGGCCAACCTTTGATAGGTTAAATCTGGTTAAGTTATCCACAAACGGGGAGCCATTTGTGTGAGACAGGAGAGAAACCAATTGGAGCTTGCAATTTTGCATGGCTTTGTCATGAGCGGCTGTACAAAGACGTCTATGCTTTATTTTCAGTGAGCAGTGGGCAGTCCATGGTGAAGTAGTTGGGAACCATGCTGAGTATACCGGTCCCTTATTGCCAAACTGCCAAACACACCACACACCTTTTTTTAACAATGGTTCCAAACCACTTGGTAGCTACTTGTCCCACGATGGCAACTGCACTACTGCACTACCATCGAGGTAGGTTCTACATCTCCTGAAAGCTATCGTGTGTTGTATTTGAAAAGGGGTGTACGTGTTTGTACGACAATTTTTGGGCTATGCATTTGATTTCAGCGGGTGCACCCGTTGTTGCAGATTAAAACAGCTTAAGTGAATAGAGCCACAGAAGAAAAAAAAAACATAATTCAATGAATGAATAGCTGTCCAGAAAGAAATGTTAAATGGGCATGCCACAGACAACACACGTAACTCACGTAACAACAGGCGTGCGTGTGCGTTGATTTGCACATATGTACGTTAGTAACAAATTCACAACATCTGCACCCATGAATATATACCCTCTGGTAAACTAACATAGCTATTGAAAATGGCCATAGAAATAGTGGATTTACCCATTAAACATGGTGATTTTCCATAGTTACGTTAGTTTACCAGAGGCTACATAGAGTTTTTCGATGTTTTTCGGCATCATCCAGCTGTTGGATCCATGACACAGCGTGCAAGGACAGTCTGTTAGGAGACGGTGAGATTGAGCACGCCTTGAGACAAGTGAATTTGCATCATTTGTTGGAGCAACTTGGCGGGGCCGGTGTCAAATCTCAGCAATTTGGTGTTGTGAGATGTTTGAATTTTAACACTATATTGCATCTCACAACATATACATATATATTGCATCTGTTTATACACTATATATATATAATATGCGCAATTTGGTCAGCTTCAAAGATATCCGCTTCGACATCCCTGGTAGCGTAGTCATTATATATGTAATGTGCATGCCATGTCAGTGACATATATTTATCGTGACGAGCCATGGTTCCTTGGTGGGAAGTTTTGATTTGTTGTCTCAATCATTTTTGAGGTTGTATTTTTCTTTTTGCTGTGATTACTATTATGGTTCAATAATCATAATAAACATCATAAACCATATTACGAGGTGATACTTCATGATAGAAGGCCCTATAGTCAGGGTGATGGGGTATTTGAATCTTGCGTAGCTTCCATAAATGATCTTTCACTGTCATGCGAGAAGTGATCCATGATTGAAGGTCCAAAAACAAAAAGCAGATCCAACGACTCACCACAACAAAAATACCGCAGGTATCATCGGGTAATCAAACCTGGCAATGACAAAATCCACCATTTACAGACTATGGATGATTTTCCCATTTACAATAAACCTCCATTTAGTTTAGGGATTTTCAAGCCACGTTTGAGGACAGCAGTAAGCATCGTTGCTATTTGGCTACCGTAGCCTAAACAGACCTGGCACCCAGGCAGCATAGCTTAGAAGAATCAAAGGAGTGGTCCAGTCTTTTGCGTCTTGGCGCAGAGGAGAGATAGCTATGGGCAGGGATCTGTCATCCGGTATGATATAAGTTATAAGATATTTTTCTATGTATATATATATAATATGTGTGTGTGTCTATGTATGTAGACATTTGTTTGGATTAGATAATTACACATGTTTCTGTAATCTCTTCCTTTTGCACAAGGTTACTGTTTTGTGTTTTTTCCCCACCTGCCAGATGAGGGTTGTTAGATTTTATCAGAGCGCATGCCCGCCCGCCGCCTCTTCCTCCTCCTCCTCCTCCTCCTCCTCCTCGACTAGCTGTCCTCCTCGCCCTCCTCCTCGCCTCCGCCTCTTCCACCTCCACTTCCGCCTTGCCAACCTTGCCAACTCGTCGCCAAGGTCTTCGCCAACTTCCCAGCTCAGTGCGCACTGCTGGACCTCAACCTGCGAGCTGCCCTGCTCAGCGTACACCGCTGGACCTCAACCTGCGAGCTGCCCAGCTCAGTGTGCACCGCTGGACCTCAACCGGGGACCTGCCCAGCTCAGTGTGCACCGCTGGACCTCAACTGGGGACCTGCCCAGCTCAGTGTGCACCG
>Ga0126342_10007501_pt1 | contig 19482 bp, 19 predicted proteins | sample Cyp1metagenome_FD_92528 | JGI IMG/M metagenome (GOLD analysis project Ga0126342, IMG submission 92528) | Coral microbial communities from Lord Howe Island, Old Settlement Bay, Australia - Cyphastrea 1 metagenome | ecosystem: Host-associated > Invertebrates > Cnidaria > Coral ... | reverse complement strand
GGGGCCTTACGCGTGAAAAATCACGTGATGTCCTTGGGGAGCCCCGGAATACTTGCTAAAGCAAGAAGACTCTAGCGAGCTGACGCTAGCTTTCGTGATAATGCCAATAATTGCCAATAATGAGAAATTGCAATTGAATAACGATGATGATGATGATGATGATGATGATGATGACGATGACGATGGCGAGGACGATGACGATGACGATGGCGAGGACGATGACGATGATGATGACGATGATGATGACGATGATGATGATGATGATGATGATGGTGGTGGTGGCGATGATGATGATGATGATGATGATGATGATGATGATGACGAGGACGATGGCGAGGACGATGACGATGATGACGACGACGATGACGATGACGATGACGATGACGATGATGATGATGATGATGGTGGTGGTGGTGGTGGTGGTGGTGGGGGGTCCCCCCCTTTCACGTGAAAAATCACGTGATGTCCTTGAGCAGCCCCCGGAATACTTGCTAAAGCAAGAAGACTCCAGCTAGCTGACGCTAGCTTTCGTGATAAGATACTTAAAGTATCTTAAAGTATGCAAAAGCACGCAAACGCGACAAACCAAAGACATGAGATCAGCAGAAAGGTGGAGACAAGCTTGCCCAGGAACACAATAACCGCGGATGCTGCTCCATCTCCAATGGGTTAAATTCTTCATAATTCCGGCGAAGTCACGGATTTGGGATGACAGTATGGCCCCACTTGCACCCGGACTGGAGCGGACCCAACGCATAAGTGGTAAGTAAATACATGTAAATACATCAAGGGAATACACCACCTTGACCACATGCAAGAACTCCTTGACAGCATAAGGGTCACTTAAATTCCATCATGTTGAGTCCTTTTGGTCGAGCTGGCTCGTTTGCAAATCCGTTTTGTTTTAAACATAGGTTGAGAGCAATTGTGCTGATCATTCTCTTTTAAACAAGTGCAAAGCATTGCAAAGCCATCCAACTCATTCAAAATTCCAAGTCTCCCCAAATTGCGTTTCCAGGCGCCCATCCAGAAGTGTTCAATGTAAGAAACACCTTTGAGGTGATCGTCTTGGAGTAAGTGACCTCAACGATGGCAAATTACATTGGCACCAGCTGGAAATTGATGAAAGCTACAGGCCTCATCATCATCATCATCATCATCATCATCAGCAGCAGCAGCAGCAGCAGCGATTCGGCTCTGCTAAATCTTGGTCGACTCTGCCCACTTCTGCAATTGGTTTCCTATTCTGTCTGATCGCCTTTACTGCCTTTACTAGCTTTCCTGTGCCCGTTTGGGTCATCAATCTTTATCTTAGCTGCGCTTGGCATGGCTTGGCTCCTCGCCATTCCTGGCGCACCGCCCGTGGGTGACCATCAGCACGAGGCACATTCAAAGCTGCTGGCATCTCCCACAAAAGCTCCATGATCGGCACCGGCTTCTCGCAAGCACTTGACTGAGCAGCTCCCCAAATGGAAGATAGACAATCCTCAGGTTGCAACAGCGCACGAGCTTCTCTGTCAGATTGCTACAGCGCACCGGCATCTCTGTGAGAGGCAATCAAATTATCCAGTAAGTAATGCTGCCCTGACGTCTGGGAAGCGATGCTTCGCCGTGAATGTAGTTAAACGCTGCGGCCTCCCAAACTTCAGCTGATGGGAAAGTTTGAACACTAAGGTTCGCTGCCTCAACCTGTTCAAATAGCTTAGAACATCTCCAATCGGTAGTCCATTGACACCTCTATGCTGCCTCACACCCAGACATAGATATCGACTGTGTGGCTGGCACCAGTCATGAATTCTATGAAGTCTTGTCATTCTTGTGAGGCATGAACCGCCAATTCCAGTCTACGCCTTTCGTCACTCGGAAGCTGATCTTGGCCAAACATCCTCGTGGCAACGCTGCTTCTTTGGGGCACGTTGGAACATGATCGATTATCCCGCTACCTCATGTCATTTGACAAAAAACGAGGCACACAATTCACCTAGGCAGTTGTATGAACATATCCTCAAGACAGTGCCGGGACTGCCAGTGAACCAAGATAGCAAACACGACAATCAGCGCGATAATCTCCAGCTTTTGTGCATTGTCTATTATGTGCGCTGTTGTGCTCAAGATGCTATGTATGGAGCGGAACCTGGCCATCAAATGATGGGGTCCTTGCAATACCCGTTCTCTGAACCCCCCACCCAGCAGGGACCCCAGCCGAATGCAACTAACATTTTAAGCTTTCGGACCTGAAAGTCTGAAAGTGTTAGCATTTTGCACGCCTGTGCCCAAAAAGATGCATGATGATTCTCATTGCGTTTCAAGGTATCTCAAAAAAGTCTCGCTGACACGCGTAGGCTCCAATATGTAAGATGAAGTTGAAAACCACTGCCGTTTGCACATGTTCCAAGGAAGACTTCAAATTCACACAACATTTGCGTCTATGCGTGTTGGCAACCTGCAGGCCTTGAAAGCTTATAGACCCTGTTGCACAAGTTTGGCGGTGCATGCTGGCCCAATCAGACCTGCAGGGCCTGTAACACCTGTAGGTTGCCGACATACAGCCCCAAGCAAGTCCCAAAAGACTTGTAGTTTGCCGACAGACAGCTTCAAGCTCAGCCATGCTCAGCCCAACACGCCCTATAAGACCTGTAGGTTGCCTACTACATGCAGCCAGCTTGGTCCAAAAGGCTCCATCAGACCTGTAGGTTGCCGACATACGCTCACACACGGCCCCAAACTCAGTTTAGGAGGCCCCCTAGACCTGTAGGTAGGTTGCCAATGTACAGCCCCAAGCAACTCCAACTGGCCCCCTAGGGCCCTGGGGTGCCAACAAACAGCTGCCAGGGGTCCAACAGGCCTGATAAGACCTCTAGGTGCACGAGTGCAGGTTGCCTACAAACAGCCCGAAGCTTGATCCAACACGGGCTAACACCTGTAGGTTGCCCACATACAGCGCCAAGCAATTCCCCACAAGACCTGTAGTTTGCCGACAAACGGCTCCGAGCTCAGTCCAACAGGCCCCATAAGACCTGTAGGTTGCCTAGAAACAACGCCTTGTTCAGTCCCGGAGTGGTTCAACTTAGATACACACGTCTAGAGTTTGGCGTATCATTTAAATCCGGGTGATGGTTGATGGTGTGGCATCGATGAAAAAACTAAAAGTCAAGGCTCTCTTGCACAAGCCTCTTTCGAATGTCGATCCAGTCTGGATTCTTGGGAAGGAGCTTGTATCCTGGGAATGCTCCCATCACATTCAGCTGGGTTGCTCGGGAAGCAAATCGTACAACCACACGTCGGCCCATTGAACTGCAACCTGCCAAACTAGTGGGCAAGGTGTTCGTACTTGATTATTATCATATCCATTTGTATATGATTCTGTATGCCCTGCCCTTGTGTATCTTCAATAAATCGCTTTCAACTCTTACCTCTCCCGATCAAACATGCCCAACCCCGTTGCAGTCCCAGCACCCAGCACCCTCACTGATCTCCTTGGGGACTGCAGCCATCCCGGGAGGAACCGTTCGGGGAACAGTAGTCATCTGGCCAATCCGGGCTACACACGAAGGCCACTGCAGAGCCTCAGGTCTGGGCTAAGCATGCTGAGAAATGAGTAGAAGCTCCGACCTGCAGGCCCGCAGTCTGGCCTCCAAAGCAAAGAGTTGCCAGCCACGTCAAGGACCTAGCACTCACCGAAACTACGGCACAAGGACAAACATGGTTCATCCACAAGACTTGAGAAGGGGTGGACGAAAGGTAGAGTGGGTGTCACCAGTAGTACAAGAACCTGTTGCAGGAAATTCATTGAGATGCGGTATATTGAAAAAGGATGAAAAAGGATCATTGAAAAGGGATCGATGAAAAATGGATGAACAATGGGACCTTGAGGCCTTCTATGTGGACAAACCAATCTAAAATGAGCAAAAAACAAAACGGTGTCAATTGAGCCGTTGTCGCTGCCATGAAACAAACCCGTCTCAGGCACTCTCGACTCTCTACATTGGCCCCCCTACCCCCGTGGTGAAACTGTCCTTCTTTCTCCAAAGATGACTACGAGTGGAAATGGACCACCCCAGTGTTAACTCACATTCTCTCAGGTAGCTGATGCTACCTTTCGTGACTGGTGAACGCTAAAGGAACCATTCTACGCAGAAAAGGAACAGTAGCATCTTGACAGCATGCACTGGCTGCAGGCTGAAATTCCTCAAACAACTGGCATACAACAAGCATCTACATAAACACACACACACACAAACCACTTCGACAGTGCCATCTGCAGCTGTCTGCAGCCCCCGCGCCTCTCCAACATCAACAGGCTAGTCATGCAGCTCATGCGAACAATGAGCCCAAACACTTCCAAGAATTCGGGCGGTGTAAAATGTGCAAGGAACTGTCCCCAGGCATATGTCAAAAGAGTGGGGCAAAAACTGCCTTGAGTTCAATAAACCACACAAATCCAGAAGGAGAAAAGACTGCATGATCCAAGAATATTCCACGAGTCTTCCCCACATGCTTCACACCGCTGCTTATTTGGTGATAAAATTGGCGATTCAAGTGTGAAGCTTCTCAAGCAAAGCCGCTGTTTTGAGCTCCTTGATGTCCAGCATTTTTGATCTGTCCTTCCAGAACCACAGGATCCAAAAGCACAACCATGCACAACCCCTAGACCCCTGCAGGTTTGGCATACAGCGGCATACGCTATTCAATTGCCTTGCACCGCTTCTCGTGAGAAAGTGAGAAGCTGTGATAAGAGGCCGCGTCCTTGTCAGCTGACTGAAAGAGTTCGTCCCAAGTCTCCTGCAGCAGGGGTGGCTTGGCCAATGCCAAGCTAAGCTCAGGTGGCACGACAAAACAGCCTTGGACACATTGGTTCGTCATCGTTTGTCAAGGCAAACATTTCAGCCTGAAACACAGCCCTGTCACTCTTGTGGCTCCTTCTGCTTCGCCTTCGCCTCGGCCACACTTTCACGGTTGGTGTATCAGGTAAAAACATATTGCGTAAGAGTAAGTCAAATATGTCAAATGACCAAGCAGGGCCAGCTCCCTTAATCTGAAACATCAAGAATTGGTGGACCCTGCTTCACTCATGGTCCGTGATTAACAACGTCATCAGAATCCAAGGTGCTCCATTCAGGATCCGTCTCGCCCTGGCAGTAGTCGATGCAGCAGACTCCATCGCCATGGCGATGATGGCGAGTCAGGTTGAGGCGATGGCTGATCGAACCTCAATCGAATTGCGTCTTTGCTGGTCAAGCTTTCTTTCGTGGGAACGCAATTGTGGTAGTTATACGATGCTATGTTATACTTATACGTCATGTCCATGGAGTGAGTAATGGCGAAATATGCCCTGTGTTGATAGCTGCTGATAGCTGGTGCACTCTAACTTTGTTCATTCCCGAGCCGAAGAATCCTCAGGTTCAAGGCACCACGAACAGCTTTTCAAACTGTTGAGGGTTCGTTCCTCATTCGACCATTCATTACAATGACAAGGGCAAACTGACCTGTTTGGACCTGCAAAGTTTGTCGTTTGTTCGTTGCAGTCAGCTCCTTCCTAACCCATAGGACCGTTAGTAAGTCTAAGTAGTCATCATATCGGAATCTTGATCTAAAATGGTGAGGGTATGTGAAGGTTAAATCTTATAAAGTTCAAATGGCTACTACAGTAAACGTTTCATCGCCGCTCACAAGGAAGAGAGGTGAAGAACAACTTGCACACAGCAAACGGCAACTTTTTGGCACTTTGTTCGGATGAGGACCTCGGTGACTCGGTGGCAGGTGGAATGTGTTGAGATGTGTCGAGAACTTGTCTGAATCAGCACACCTGCCGTTTCCTTGAGAGCTTGCGATGAACAGAATTGTTTTCACGCAGCACATCACAGCACCCTGATCCAAGACTGGAAGGACTGCTTACCCAACCTCCAGCGTTAGACCAGCAACCCTTCACCCAGAATGACCTTCTGATTCAAGAATTTCAAGTTCTGTGGCCCCTGCGAATCTGAATCCGAGGCCTCAGCTAAGACACTGTTGACCCCATGCAGACTTCTTTTCTATTCAGATCTGGGAATATCAGCGTTAACATCTGAGGGTGAGGGAAGGTTCAGCACTCAACCAATTCCCTTGGCATCCCTGTGCTGAACTAATACCAACCCCCAAAAAAGAGCGCACACACAAAATATACTAAAAACGAAAAAAAATGTGAAAATTCACTAGCGGCCGAAGGCGAGTGTCACCCTCAAATCTCCCAACCAATCCCTTCAAGGTCATGGCCACATCTTTGCTCCTGAAAACCATTGCTACGGCCACACTTATCTAGAAAGCAGCCCACCATGATCACGACAAGTGTGTTTTGTGCAGACGTTCTATGATGTCCTCTATGTGATTTTCTCATGAATTAGCCTGCTTTTGGTGAGACATCTGTACACTGGAAAGGTAGCAAACGGGCCCAAGCCGCTAAAAAGCATCCAAAAAGCGGGGATGTCCTGCTAAGACCGCTAGAGTAAGAGATAAGAAAAGGGTCATGAGGCTCATGAGGTAAAGTATGGTCGGACATGAAACCCCCACGGCTCCGGCCTAGTAGAGGTCTTGGCTTTGACCGTGGCCTTCGCTTGCGCGACCCTTTTTAATTGCAAAGCCTTATGCGGTGTGACGTTGGTCACCCCAAAGGCGTTGGTGCACAACTCAGGTCCAGAACAACAAACTTAGTTTCAGGCAAGTTTTGATGGAAGATTTCACTTGTGGTGTCTCTTACGGCAAGTTATGGCAAACGAACAAGCACACTCATGTTTGGCAAACGTCATTTCGCTCAAGCTTCCTACCACTTCTTCCTTCTCCTGCATGGCCTTGATCATGCTCTGAGCCGCCTGTCAACATAAACGGCCCAAGAACACCAAGAATTTCACCTGGTGCAACCGAATGAGAAAGCAAGAGTTGCTGGATGACATTGGATCATTTATACACCCGCACTAGTTGAGCCCCCGTGACATCCATGCGCCCGGCGCCTGCATTGGATCATCACTGGGTGGCTCCAAGTCTGCCAAGCCCAAAGTATCCAGGAAGTCTGCCTGGAAGCGCAGCTAGGGATGCCTTGAATCAGTATGTGCACCGAAGGTTTTGAGCCGGTGCGTGAATCCGGCATTCTCCTGGCTACAGTTGATCAATCAATCAATCAATGTTTCAATGGATTGGTTTAGTTTAAGGGAAAATTACAGGAAAACCCAATATTTAATAGGAAAATAATGGAAGATCTATGGTTTCCTGATGTAGATTTTCCCTTCAATCAATGGATTGGATGTTGCTTTCAGATTCTGTGTCTCTCCTTCTCCTTCTCTCCCTCTCTCGCTTTCTTGTGCTTTCTTTCCATCCCAATCGCAATGATTATATATCTGGTTGGCTATCACCTACTCCTACTCCTACTACTACTACTACAACTACTACTACTACTACAACTACTACTACTACTACTACTGCTACAACTACTACTACAACTACAACTACAACTACAACTACAACAACAACTACTACTACTACTACTACTGGCTATTGGCAAAATATGTTCTATATATATATATGCCAACGCTTGGAGCTATTTTTTTATCCCTTCCAAGTCCGCTCCGAAAAAAAAGGTGACCAAGAAATGCTCTCACTTGGAAGTTCCACCCCTTTCAACAAGACAGGGGAGATCTGAAACCCTACTCCTGTTGATACTCACAAATCGTGCATGACACACCGTGTATGCACAGTTAGATGAAGGAGGAACTGCGATTTGCTTCCACCGAGCAGCAACAGCAAAAGCCACTTCGGACAGTAGGCCGTCTCGGGCTTTCAACTGCTTTTGGAGAGTTTGCACCTGCAATAGGCAACAAGAATCAGAGATGAATCCCAGCAACTGGAAGACGGGAAAATAAATGCGGGGAAAATACATGCCAAGACATGCCAAGCGCATTCTTTTGAAATATATAGCTTGAGTCACCTAGGCATGCCAAGCCAAGTAACTTTCCACTTGGTGATCGCAAACGCACCAAACATAATCAACATATCCACCATGCACGTTTGAAGGCTGGCGCCTTCGTCTGTATAAAGTCCACCACTTCAGACTCGTGCAAATCTGCAGATCCAAGGGCACTTGCCTTGCCACATCTTGCCACAAGACTTGACAATGAAGACCAATGGGAAGCATAGCCTACATGTTTGTTTTGTGCCCAAGGAGGTTTGAAACAGCCGAATTGCCGCCAAGCTGCTAAGTTGAATAGTTGCTCCGCACGAGCCTTCATCTGACGCACCTGGCCGGTGTTTCCACAATGGAGGTTTGATGTAAAGTTGGGAAAGGTAGGGCCACGGAGGCGCACTGAATCATGACAAAACGGAGCATGACGAGGGCCCTGCTAGCTGACCTGGGAAGAATCTGGGAACGCTTGGATCACCCAGGCCTTCGCCATTAAAAAATTGCGGGCATCAGAGTCTTGCAAGTTTTCTGTGGATCCCATTGCAGAAGCCTTGGTGCGATCGGGACAGGTCATCATGATTGGAGGTCGTGGCCTGACTCCCAGCCGCCCAGTGGAAATCAATGTTTTATCGAAATCATGTTTGATCGTTTTTATATCTATTTATCTAAAAATTAATAAATATACGTATACACACATATATATATATATGTATACACATAAGAGAGGAGCTGTTGAAGACAAGAGACCAAGGAAGACAAGAGCTCCCCTCGATCTTTAAGGTGCTGTTGAAGACTTCCCACCTGCAAGGCCCCGACTTTTGTTTTTTCCATGTTCACCTCGCTATCAAAAGCATCTACACCCCAAATGGAAGCCGGAACCACGGCTGTGCCCAACCCAAACAAGTGGAATCAAATTGCACTGAACTGGCACGCCTGCTCAAGCAAAGCCGGTACCTGCCAAATTGCCAGGACTTCTACTCAAGTCAAGCATCACAAAATGAAGTTTTGTGTTGGTCGCGAGGGCCCTTTGTCTTCGGGAGACCAGGTGGGATGCTACGGAGCGCCAGCGGGCAAGTGATTCAGGAAATCATATTGCGCCTCCGACTGCACTACATCTAGTGCTTCTGCACCGTGCAATTCCATGCCCATCTTTATTTCAACCTCAAGGCATGGGAGGATTTCAACCGTAATCACACGTCAGCTTCTGCGAGTTGAAGATGCAAAATATCAAAGATCAAAGTCAAAACATTTGGCCCATTGGACGACTGGAATCAAACAAAGCCAGAAACATGGCTCCAATCATGGCGCCCGAAGCCAATGACGCCCAGACACCAGCTGCTTGAGACTTTGGTCCTTTTTCCGCAATTCTTGTTCCAAACGCTCAGCCTGGGATGCTGTGAATATCTGTGGATTATACCGTGCCCTACATATAGCTATACAGATGCTCTTGGGAACTTCCGAGCACACAAGCTCGAAACACTTCACCCCTATCCGCTGTCTCCGCCTCCTGTGTCGCCTCCTCTGCAGCACGCTCCAATTCCGACCCGACAAAGTTCCGGCGCTCAATGCTTACGAGCTGCACAGGGGTGTTGGATCAAAATGAATGGAACTTCTTGGGGGTTCGTTTGCGGTGATTCATCATTAAATACTTCCTTTTCCGAGCATATTCTTTGCCCAAGGCAAGATCTCAAAGGCATATGGCCCGCATGGTTTGCGTGACTTCATGCCGACTTGAATGACCCTTGGACTTGGGACTCTGTGAGTTTGGGAAGCCGTTTCACCAAGGTTGGTTGCAGTTGCACACTTTCACCCAGCCGCTGCGCCTCCCCCTTTAAGCGTAACACTTCATCCTGCGAGTTGTGCAGCAAATTCGCAAACAAAAAAGGAATTCGGGCCAGAGCAACACAATTGAGCATCTGAAGGATCAACCCGGAAGTGCTCTATTTACATTATCTGGACGGGATAGCATGTTTACTGTCATGACGATGATGATGATGATCATGTATTTTGCCAACCTGGAGCCTGGGAAGCTCCAAAATGCCCATCAGGGCGCATCATATGCACCATATCACCATATGGCGTCCATAGCCTTGTAACATGGCAACCTACAGCCTGGGAAGAATATGCCCAGCAATGCCCAGCATATGGGGTGCATAGCCCTGTATGTTGGCAACCAGGCCAGTCTTTGTTCCTGAGTCTCAAGGCGACGTTGTTCTCGTAGCTCCGACAGCTGGTTCAGGTAGCTGGCCAGTGCATTTGCTGGGGAGATCGAAGAAGATCGGAGCCCCGTCATGCTCAGCAACTCTTTGGGGGAACATCACAAAGATACAAAAAACTGAGCTGTTGGCAGCCTATTTCTGACATGAAACCCTTCAAAAAATAGTCCATGGAACTCTCAGTCGTCAAAAGCAACATGCGTCAAGCCTATGCTGTTCGCGACACTACCACAGATTGAACCCTTCGGCTGGTTAGCCCCACACAAAATACCTGAGGAACCTCACAACCTCAACAGGACGCTCAACCAAAACGCTTGCGGCTGGCAGCGCAGCGAGCATCTTGACAGGGTGAAAGAACCCAAACGTCCCTCTTCCTGCAAAGCTGTAGCATCCTTCCACGCCATTGCGCATGGAACATGAAATCCGCGCCTGCTCTGAGCTCGCAAAGCCGTGATTTGAGTTTGCAAGTCAGCTATGACAGCGTCCTGCTTGGACAAAGATTGCCTTGACATCGAGCACAACGAGGTTCTTGGGAGAAACTGGACCAACATTCTTGCTTTTGCTGCCCCATCAACATCTACCAAACTAAGTCCTTGAACACAAGCACGCACTTTCTGTAAATGCTGCACGTACCATGCAACCTTTCAGGGAGCGCACCCCGGCCTGGATGCATAGCTTAGTAATCTCAAAACAAACTGCACCCGTGTTATCTACACAGGCTCCGAAACACAAAATGACCACCTGGCATCTTGCAAATTGCAACCGTTTCCACTCTGACCTGACATCCTGCCATGAATTACATCTCTTGTTGTGCCCACATGCAAAACCAGAGTTTCCAACTCCCTGCACAAGCTGAGGCACTTCATGCCAAAAAGTTCTGAGTGAAGCTGGTTCTCCGGCAACTCCACTGACTTGGGGCTGGCAGAAGGTGAGCCTCCTGGACCTCCATTTGCAATCAGGGATGATCAAGGATCATCAAGGATCATCAAGGATCATCAAGGATCATCAAGGATCATTCCAGGATTCCAATGTGTGTGTGTGTGCGCGCGCGCGCCGAAAGTGCCTTTTTTGGCTTGGATCCTTTAGATTCCAACACCTTGTGGATCGAAGCCTTTGATAAGCTAAATCCTGGACATACTTCATGATCTTAGCCGGCACACTTGGTTCATATAATATCATATTATAATTATATAATCATGTTCAAGCAGCCAAGGACTTGACACCCTGCCCCAACACCAAGAGCCGCCCTGCACCAAGAGCTGCCCCAAGTGTGGAGTAACAACCACCCTCTTGGTCTCCCGGCAAGCTGCTAGAAGAGCCTCCTATCGACAAAATTTTCCGAGATTCCCAAAGGAAATCTCCCAAACAGCACATCCCATTCACCTTAACTTACATCCCTCCTTTATGCATCCCTACATGAAACGTATCGGCTCAGTGCAGGTCCCTTATCATTCCAAGTGTGGCCCGGGTGCACCTGTTACTCTGCCAGGCGACGAAATCAGAATTGTTACAGCTGTCGCATACAGAGAGTAGCTGTCTCGTCTGTCAGGGTCCTCCATTTTTCAATTCTTTCTTTCCCAGTGCCAATTTCCTTGCCTTCATTCAATAGAATTGCTTTCCTACCTCTCTACAGATTGGGTTAACATCATCCAGAGCCCGGGACCTGCAAATCCATGAGTTGACCTTGACTCTGTGCCAATGCCTCCCGCAATTCGCAGGAGTCATCACCACGGCAATCAGCGCGCCGAGGGGACTCCACAGTGAGCTTCCTTGGAGCTGGCTGAACTACATGGCTGACTGCATGCAACAACTGGGAAGAGATTACATATTAGTTAAAAATTCATGAAGGTTGGGAAGCACTTCTCCGCGAAAGAAAAAATAACATTGTCAAGCCACAACAGCCCCTCGCACGGAATAATCTGCATCTTTCGTTACTAATTTTTCTGCGTATTCAGCTGGCTTCTCAAGCTGCTGCGGAAGCAACCCTATCGTCTCATCCTTCAACCTTGCCAGCTCCTGCCACATGCACCCGTTCAGGCATGCAATCCATTGAAGCGAGTTCCGAACCAAAGACCAACGATGCGTGAAATCGGAACCACAACAACTCAAGTTCCCAAGCTTCCATGCCAACACACATGCGAGCAAAAGAGCAACATGTTTCAACACTAAAGATTAGTGCGTTTGTTTTATAATTTCTTAGTTGTATGATGAATCCAATTTTGGCAGAAAATGCAAAAACATGCGAACATTTGGTCTGAAACTCTTCTGACTGCCGCTTTTGAACCTTTAGGTGGGGCCCCCAGGTACCTTGCAGAACTGTTGCTACAATAGATGGGCAAAAAAATCAAACCCCGAAGAGGCGAACTTGGACATGATCGGATACATGGGTTTGTGCTGAAGGTTTCTGAATGCTTCCTCAGAGCCAGAACTTGAACCTCCTGAGCCTTCCAAACCTTGACTTGGAACATTGCCTTGGCAGCTCTTGGCCCGAGACTTCTTTGCATGTCTCTGCAACTATTGTAACTATGCAAGTATCGGGCAACGCTAAATGTGAGCGTCTAGGGGCCCGGAAAGCGTGTCAAAGGAAAGTTGCCAAAAAAAAACCGTTTCCACGAAGTGTATTACACCCAGGTATATATAGTTACCCACACGTACAACCAATTTTGACCTGTCTTTTTGACCAACGAGAAAACTAGGGTTGTTTCCACCTCCGAGAAATCAGCGAACACCAGAACACCCCTGTATTCCCACAATGCCTGGATCTTCAAGGCTGTCAAAGAATTCTCAGACCATAGGATCCGTGAACGAGTGCGAAAATGACGGGTTGAACTAACTTCTTTCACCTAAGACCTAGGAAAAGCAAACTTGGTCATATCGGAAATGAAACTTCGCAATTGACCGTCAACGCAGTGTTGTCGTTCGTGTGTGTGTGTGTGTGGGTGGGGATATGGGGATATGGCGACTGGCATGGGGATGCAAATGCTGTTTGATAAATCCGTTTACATGTTTAATCAACACTTTTAAGCGCCCTAGATCAGAAGGGTTTGGATCAGAGTCTTTCACCCCCCTAGCGCATGAATAATCTCAAAATATCACAATATCAAAAGAACATTTAAACACATGTGTTTTGCATATTTAAGCATGCAATCCCATTAAAAACAGTTTTATGCATATTCCGTTTGCATGTTATCTCACTTTTTACTCAGTTGATTAGAGGTTTGAAGGGTGTAAAAAAACGGGGGATTGATGTCTGATCAATCTTTGAGTGACATATGAAGGACTTGCTTGCCCTGGTCAAACTCAAGGGCGACATGAGAGCGACGAGTGAAGGCAATGGGAGATAGACAGACCGAGACCCTGAGAGACAAATGACTGCAGCAGCCAATGCAGAATCTGCAACACACAAAAAACATGTTTATGATGTTGAGTTTTTCATCTGATCATCAATTTTGAGATGTGTTGAGCTTTGTTGGGACGTTTCGAGATTTTTTGAGGTTTCTTGTTTTTTTTCTGAGGTTTGTTCTCTTGACAATTTACTTTCTCCCTCACCTTTTTTGAATGTTTTGAGGTGTGCTGAGATTGCTTGATATTTCTCATTTGCCAAGGTGATACTGTATATGTTTGATGTGTTCAACGTGTCTTTTTTTTACATGCTTTTTGATTGTGGCATTTTTGTGATGCATTTATTGAAATATGTTATACTCAATGACTGTGCGCTTATTGTTTTAGAAGATTTAGAGGATAGTGAACGTGTTTTTTTCGTTTTTTGCATGTTTTTTTTTTCGTTTTCTTCGGTTGTGTTCATGTTTGTTTATTTTTACCAGTTTACTGTTGATCCGAGATTTGATTCCGATCTAAACCGTCGGTAAATATTTGCTAGGTTGTCCTCAATTCGCCCTCTCTCCCCAGCGCTAAGATTGGCAGCCTGACGCAAGGCTTGCTCTCGAAAGAAGATCTCACTTCTTTGCTCTCGTTCTTGCTCCAGTTGTATAGCCTGTGATTTGGCCTAGCCGCGTTGGGCGGTGACAGCCTAGGTCGAAGGAACAGTACTTCCAACGCTTGGCGTGACTTCCAGGGAGGGCTGGCTGATTTATATAGCCTATAGCCTTGAAATTCACAGTCTCACGTTAAGCAAAAAAAACAAAAGATGTTGCAGGGCACAGGAGAAAAAGAGTCGCATCCACAGCACGAAATTCTTCGTGTTTCAAACAATAGGTCCTTGTCAAGCTTTTTGTGCCCACTGCTGCACCTGCTGCCTTGTCTTTTCAAGTTCATCCTGAAGCCTGTTCACCTGCGCATTTTTTTGACTCACGGCTCCGGTCACGACGTGTTTTGCAATTTGGCTTAGCAGCAGTTTATAAATTAAATGCGTTCATAAATTTCACATGGCGCACACCATAATTGCTTCTCTCTCTTCGATGTCTCCCCCCAGCCTCTACCATGCTAGACCGCAGCTCTGCAGCAAGCCGGGATAGCTCGGCTGCCTTCACTCCCCTAACCCCAGGCCGCCTTTATCCGCAACAGGCCAAATGTGCATGATGGAGGTCCAATTAGTCTGGCGCCAAAAAAGAATCCGTTTGAAAAACAAAACTTCCGAGATCTTCCGAGACAAAGAATAGAACCCAACAAGTTCTCTGCCCGTTATCAAAGTTGACATGGGCCGCCGGCTGCTTGGCCAACGCCTTCGCTTCGACCCCACGGCCCGACACATCACGTTGCTCCATGAAACTGTGATAGCGGTCCTCAGCAGGAAACACAAATGTAATGTGATGTGTGATGTGATGTCATGTCATGTCATGTAATGTAATTAATGTGATCTGACGCGATGTAATGTAATGTGATGTGATGATGTGATGCAGTGTAATGTAATGTAATTTGAGGTGAGGTGAGGTGATGTGCTGTAATGTAATGTGATATGCAATTTAATGTATATATATTATATATGCATATGTATCTGTATATGTATGTGTATATGTATGTGTATATGTATGCGTACATATATATACACATATATACACATATACATATGAAAACTTGGGAGGCGTTACCCTGTATGAAGTGGCCCGGTTGACCGTTGTGGTGCTGTGGTGCTATCGTGCTGCCTTCCTGCTGAAAGCATTCCTGCTGCTGTGCTGACATGCTGCTGCGCCTCTGTGCGGTAAGTCAAAGTGTTAAACTGTCAGTGCGGCATCGTCCCTGTGTTGTGCAACAGCTGTTCAAAAGGAAAAATTGTGTGCCCAAGTGAAAGGAAACCCAGCAAGTTCGACGCGTGCCTAAGTGCGAGCTACATGTTCGTTGTGCATGCATAAATCACTGGGCATTTTTATTAAAGGCAATGCTCTTCCAATTATGTGTGTTTTGAAGTTGTGCTTCGCAATTATTGGAAACGTTGTTCCAACAACATCCAACAACTTCAAAGAAGTTGCGCGTCTTCAGTATTGGAATGTTCTACTTCAACAATTTGGGCATGTTCCACCCCAACATTTTAGATATGTTTTTCATTGTTTTTTTATACACTACCAGGCCAAAATTTCATGGACCTGTATCTTGGCAACCTACAGCCTGGGAAGCCCCAACATGCCCATAGTGGCCCTCATAGCCCTCCATGTCGGGAACCTAAGACCTCCAAAACCATAAAAATACCCACCATACAGGGCTCACAGCTCTGCACGCAACCTGCAGCTCAGGAAACTCCCAAAATCAATGAAATAGGGTGAAGAACAGGTTTGGGATTTTTTAGGGGGACAATGTTTTTTTTCCCTGGTAACATTTGCATTGTATTTGCAACAGTTTGGAACTAGAACCTGTCATTTTGCATGGTATTTGCTACATTTTGGCATGGCCACCTTCCATTTTGCATGGTATTTGCTACATTTTGCCATGTTCGCCTTCCATTTTGCACGGTATTTGCCACTTTTTGGCACTTCAACCTGTGTTTGCATGATATTTGCTACATGTTGGCACTTCAAACGTTCAATGCGGGTTTCTTTAAGGATCTTTAGGGTTTCTTTGCGGTTTTTTAGTGTTTCATTTAGGGTTTCTTTAGGGTTTCACTTAGGGTTTCTTTAGGGTGTTGTTCAGGGTGTCTTTAGGATGTCATTTAGGGATTCATCTAGGGTTTTTTTAAGGGTTTCATGTAGGGTTTCTTATCAGGATTTCTTTAGGGTGTCTAGGGTCTCGCTGGTGTCTCATTTGGGTTACAAACAGGAGAGAACAAAGCAAAAAAAATGCCAAACAAAGAGACGGTAAAGAAAGGAAGCAGAGAAGCAGAAAAGCAAGAAGTAGAGCAGCGAAAACACATGACTGAAGAAAAGTAAAGGAATTGAGTAGAAAGGCATAGAAGCAGAAAAACAGAAAAGCAGGAAAAGCAAAGGCGGAAGAAACAGAAAACATAAAGGCACAGAAGCAGACAAACATAAAAGCAGAAAAGCAGGAAAAGCAGGAAGAACAAATAGCGGAAAAGCAGAAAAAAGAGAAGCCAAAAAAACATAAAAGCAGAGAAACAGAGAAAGCACAAAAGCATACCCAAAAAAAATTGACCTGGTGGGGTTGGGGCTTCAGATTTTCTAGGCACATTTCTGGAAAATGCCAAAACGGCCTCTACAAACCAAAAACATAGCATTTGAAAAGGAGACTTTCAGGCCTACAAAATCCAAACACCCAACCCCACTTTTGCTGGGACCAGGGGCAGCCGGCGCTTCTACAAAATGTAAATCATGGAATTCCACCTGCTATATATAAGCACTAAAAACTTGGTTCAAATACACCCTCACAAATCCTCCCAGAAACAATTGGGTTTTGTAACCTTTGTCTGGGGTCTAAAAATCAACAAAAATCACTGTTGGATTTCGTAGAGGCCCGGTTTCTGATTCTTTGTCGTGGTTTCAACCGATTCGTTGTCGCACTTTGTTTCTCGCCTTGTTTTTGGCATTTTCGCCACGCCCATGCATATAAGTGAACCTATATAGGTCAAACCTCTTTCAAGACCTATCTATCTATCTATCTGTCTGTCTGTCTGTCTGTCTGTCTGTCAATCTGTCTTTGTATATGTTTTATTTATTTATTTTTATTTATAGATAGGTAAATAGATAGATAGATCGATCGATAGATAGATAGGTAGGTGGATAGATAGATAGATAGATAGATAGATAGATAGATAGGTAGAGGTAGAACCATAGATAGGCAGACAGACAGATAGATTAGTTGAGCAAGGTATCAAAAAAAACACAGGTATCAAAAAAAATAAACATACGATCAAAAAAAAAATATTGATATTTCGATGGTAGGGACAGAATTTCGGACATGGCATGAGGCAAGAAGAAACTGGACACCAAGGGATCAAAAAAAAACTGCGAATATTTTTTTAAAATTCTTTCTTTTCCCCACATTGACGTGTGGGTTTTTTGTTTTTAGTTCTGTATCCCCTCCTTCCTTCCTTCCTCCCGCTCCTCCTCCTCCTCCTCCATCCGCACACACACTCACACACACACACTCAACACACATCACCCACAGGCGTGGAACAATGTGCACTGCCACGGGGCCGGATGTACGCCACGGTGTCCGCCGGTGTCCCGCTGGCGTCCCTTGGTCTCCGGTCGCTTTTGCGTGGCAAGCCTGGGACAATGTGCACTGCCACGGGTCGGATGTACACCCAGGGGTCCCTCTGGCGTTCCTCCGGTGTCCCTTGGTCTCCGCCGCTCTGCCGGTGGCTTTTGCGTGGCAGGCGTGGGACAATGTGCACTGCCAAGGGGTCGGATGTACGCCCCGGTGTCCCTCTGGCGTCGCTCCGGTGTCCCTTGGTTTCCGCTGCTCTGCCGGTGGCTTTTGCGTGGCAGGCGTGAGACAATGTGCACTGGGAAGGGGTCGGATGTACGCCCCGGTGTCCCTCTGGCGTCCCTCCAGTGTCCCTTGATATCCGCCGCTCTGCCGGTGGCTTTTGGGTGGCAGGCGTGCAAGCACTGCCAAGGGCTCGGCTGTACGCCCCGGTGTCCCTCTGGCATCCTCTGGCGTCGCTCCGGTGTCCCTTGGTTTCCGCCGCTCTGCCGGTGGCTTTTGCGTGGCAGGCGTGAGACAATGTGCACTGGCAAGGGGTCGGATGTACGCCCCGGTGTCCCTCTGGCGTCCCTCCAGTGTCCCTTGGTCTCCGCCGCTCTGCCGGTCGCTTTGCGTGGCAGGCGTGGGGCAATGTGCACCGTGCCCATCATAGGCTGTTCGTAACCCTGTATGTTGGCAACCTATAGCCTGGAAGCCATATGCTGTTCGTAACCCTGTATGTTGGCAACCTACAGCCTGGAAAACCCCAGGAACCTATCATAGGCTGTTCCTAACCGTGTATGTTGGCAACCGACAACCTGGAGAAAACCCAGGAACCCATCACAGGCTGTTCGTAACCCTGTATGTTGGCAACCTATAGCCTGGGAGCCCCCAGGATGCCCATCATATGCTGTTCGTAACCGTGTATGTTGGCAACCTATAGCCTGGGAGCCCCCAGGATGCCCATCATATGCTGTTCGTAACCGTGTATGTTGGCAACCTATAGCCTGGAAGCCCCCAGGATGCCTATCATAGGCTGTTCGTAACCGTGTATGTTGGCAACCCAGCCTGGAAAAAACCTAGGATGCCCATCATAGGCTGTTCGTAACCCTGTATGTTGGCAACCTATAGCCTGGAAAAACTCCAGTGCCCATCATAGGCTGTTCGTAACTGTGTATGTTGGCAACCCACAGCCTGGAAAACCCCAGGATGCCCATCATAGGCTGTTCGTAACCGTGTATGGTGGCAACCTATAGCCTGGAAAACCCCAGGATGCCCATGATACGCTGTTCGTAACCCTGTATGTTGGCAACCTATAGCCTGGAAAACCCCAGGATGCCCATCATATGCTGTTCGTAACCGTGTATGTTGGCAACCTACAGCCTGGAAAACCCCAGGATGCCTATCATAGGCTGTTCTTATCTGTTCTTAACCGCGTATGTTGGCAACCTTCAGCCTGGAAAATCCCAGGAATGCCCATCATAGGCTGTTCGCAACTGCGTATGTTGGCAACCTACAGCCTGAAAAATAAGCCCAAAGAGTATCCCCAACAGCGAGAAACAAAAACAGTTGCCAAACACGCAATGAATGAAGTCTGTTTATTGCCCCGCCCTTTTTACTCTAGAGGTCGGGCGTGCAAGCTGCAATCACGGCACAAACACTGTATGAAAAAAACGTTTTTCGAAAAGCGTTTGCGATACTGTGGCCAACATGCCCGAAGCTCGTGCAAAGGGTTCTCTTCCCAAAGAACTGCTGTCCGCCTCACTCTTCACTTCATCTACCTAACATACATCATCCACATCTTTT
>Ga0126342_10007500_pt1 | contig 19485 bp, 16 predicted proteins | sample Cyp1metagenome_FD_92528 | JGI IMG/M metagenome (GOLD analysis project Ga0126342, IMG submission 92528) | Coral microbial communities from Lord Howe Island, Old Settlement Bay, Australia - Cyphastrea 1 metagenome | ecosystem: Host-associated > Invertebrates > Cnidaria > Coral ... | reverse complement strand
GGGGGGAGGGGGGGGTCAAAAAAATGTAAGTTAGGGGGTCGCGAAAATGTAACTTACATTTTTTGACGGGGGGGTCCCCCCCATTTGTTTGTAACTTACATTTTTTGACCCCCCCCAAAAAAAAGGTGCCCAAGGGGGTGGGGATCAAACAACCCTAAAACAAGAGGTATGTACGATTATATACGAGTACTTGAAAAACGGGGAATGTGGCTAGCGACTTGATGGTGATGTGCCCTGATGCGACCCATAGAATGAAGGATTCTGTGCTGAGTGATGCGATTCAAAGGAATAATTGGAGAAAACCCTGAGATTTGGTTATAATCACCACCCATATTTGGCTATAATCACCACCCATAAAACCCTGAATAATCACCACCCATCCCTCCATAAGTTTTGTGTTTAGTTAGTCACTAACCTTATCTAACCATCATCTCGGATTGGAAAATCCAAAGATTTGAAACCACCAGGCACACTCGGATGGATTTGGGGTTTGCCCAGCGGCCACTTTATCAATGTTATCTGATCATTTTTGATCGAAATGAGCTTTGAAACGGAGTTTTGGGGGGTTACTATGGGTTACCCATCATTTCCAACCCCAACAGTCACAGGGAGGTCTAGACTGCTTCGGCTGCGCGCACAGGCGCAGCACGTCGCGCACCTTGCAGTTGTGCATGCAAAAGCGGTTGGAGCATTTGGTGGGATTTCTCTTGGAGCAAACCTGGGCCGAAAGCTGAGGCTCTGAGTCTCTCGCTCTATACTCTCTCTCTCTCTCTCTCTCTCTCTCTTGGTCTTTATCTATCTGTTTATCTCTCTGACTATCTATCTCTCTATCTCTCTTATGTCTCTATCTCTATTCTCCCCCTCCCTCTCGGTCTGTCTGTCTGTCTGCCTGCCTGGCTGGCTGGCTGTCTGTTTGTCTGTCTATCTATCTATCTATCTCTCTATCTCTCTATCTCTCTGCCTGCCTGTCTGCCTGCCTGCCTGTCTGTATCTGTCTGGCTGAAAGGAATTTGCAATGAGGGTTTCTCAGAAGATATCTACACGTGCTTTTTGTCTGATAGCCATATCTCAATGTCAGTCTGAAATAAAGATAATAGAATAGCGCCTCACTTGTACACACACAGGGTTTGGTCAGACTTTTGCCTCAGTTATACATAGAGATTTGCCTCACCAAATGGATATACTCCCTGTGATGGCAACCACCAACCACCGCAACTTGGATCTCCTCTTTTTGGGCTGGAGGATTTTGATACGTTGGTTCAAGCAGTTTTTTTTACGTACTGGCCATTGCGCATCACCGTCCCAATTCTCTGGATACAAAATTCACAAATATGTTGAACATCGATAACAACAACCATGAACAACTACAACCCATCATCACCAACCATTGATTTATCAACCCGTGGTCCAATAGTTGGACAGAGGTTTGTTGGAAAGCAGGGTACCCGGATACCCCGTCACATCGATGGCCACTCATCATGTTGCCTATTGAGAAAGAAAGGGAAACAACCTATTTTTGAGATATGTTCGGTCGGTATAGTCCAGTTTCAGACAGACCCATCTTATCATATTGTTGGTCCTATTGGTCTTATATCTTATAGTTTTGGCTACAGTATACTACCATCTTACTTACCATGTACCATCACATAACCTAGATTATGATCTACCATACGGAGGTTTACTAAAATGGGAGTACCCCAAATCACATCCAAAGTCATTAGATCAGTTTTGTATTGACACAACCATGGTTTTTGGGATCCCCCATTTTAGAAACCTCTATAATATATCTTACCATGTGGTTATTTAACATAGCCATGGAAAATCAGAGGTAAACCATCTATAAATGGACCATTTTCCATGGCTATGTTAAATAACCAGAGGGTATATCTTATATCCCCCCTTTCAGTGCCAAAAAAGGCCCTTGATGTCCTCGCTGCTTCCTGGGATTCCTGGGCCCTCCGAACGCTATAGCGATGTTGAAGATCCCCGAGCACCTGCAACCGACTATCTCATGGGGGACATTGGGGATATGTCATGGGAATTCTCGATGTCATACAATGTGATAATGGCGATGCAATGGGGATATACAGTAATTAACAATGGGTAATTTTGCTAGGGATTTTTGACAATGGATATCTTGATACATATTATTGATGGGGTTGAATCGTTGGGGTCAATAGCAATGGGGAGGTAACTAAAGCATCAAAGTTGCAGCCTCTACCATGCCTTCCCCCTAAACAGTTGCCAGGAGAACTCAGGACCTTCCAATCGGCTTTGCTACACATATGATAATATATATATATATATATGCATATTACAGGCACATAAATATATATATATATATATGTATATACATATACATATACATATACATATACATATACATATACATATACATATATATATATACATATACACATACACATACACACACATATATATATGAGCATATTATATACTATATACAAATACATACATATCTGATATCATCTCTAACTGCACCAGTTGAATTCAAGTCGCAGGCCCCGCCAGGCCTGGTCGGGATTCAGCACCTCGTTCTGCTCCAAACGCATCCACATGGGTGCCCCGCCATCTTCATAGCGTGCCTCACGCTGCAGTGCTCCACAAGGATATTTGATGCACCCTTCGAAGGGTCGAAGTCCTACTTGATATTTGCTCAGTGCGAGGTGAAAAAAAGGGATCACTGAGATTACTGAGCCGGTGCCAGCCTGTTGGCTCGCAAGTTTTTGGGCAAAGGCACCTTTGTAGCACAAACAATTTGCACTAAAATTTATAGGTCCTTCGTTTTGCTGATTTTTCAACGCCTGGGCTGAACTTGGTGCCACCAAATGCGGGATGAAACACATCAATACTGGGTATGTGGGCCGCGGTCAATATTTGGTATATGGCTCCAAACCATCAATTTTTGGTGAGTGTATTACAGTATCGTTTTCCAAGTTTTGGGAAACCATATTTTGCATATGATTGTATATTGTATGCATGTGATATACAAATCACACTCACAACCTGCCACAAAGGACATATCATATTATCTGATGGTGAGAGCAAGAAATCCCCACAGAGCGGGGTGGTAATTCTCCAACGAATCACAGTCAAAGTGTCTGAAAGTAGGGGAGCCCCATATAGCCTGAAAAATCGAATGAATCCATGGGAACTTAATCATGGGGATTGACATCAACAATATTTTGAACCAGCGTGAACCATCTGGGTCCAGGCGCAGCTGTTGCATTTTTAACCTCGTGCATTTCTTGAAAAGGCAAGATGTAGCATAAATGAATTGTCTATGAAATTTCATGACGATTCAACGTTTGCAGGCCATTCATCGAGTGCACCTAAAATGAACCCAAAGCGGATGTCCTCAGTAGAACTAGTTTTGGGATTCTTGGATTGGTCGTTGGGATCCCATGTTCTTTTATGTTATTTTTGCAATCTCGAATTGCCACTAAGCTTAGGTTGTGGATCTTAATTTCGTGTTTCAATAAATGGTATCTTTCATGGTGTATATATATATATCCAAATCATGTTCCAGTGCTTCTCCACAAGCTTCAGGGATAACTCCGTTTTTTCGGGTCTTTCGGTCTTTCCATTGATCGCCTCTTGCGCTGCTTTCACGAGCATCTCGACTCCACGTTCCTTGGTCATCATGATTGTTCTGGTTGGAAAGGGTCCGATAGTGGATTCTACGTGGTCAATCTTTGGTAGTCCACACAATAAATATAATATTATAATACAATTTTTGTTGGTCATGGGTTTATTATCATCTTACCATATACAGTACCATCGTATATCTTATACTCTATCAACTACAACATGGTGGTTTCCTAAAATAGGGGTACCCCAAAATGGTGACTTCGAAATTTGCGTTGCGCCACAACGGAGTGCACTTTTTCCACATCTCAACTTCCAAAAGTGCTCCCGGAATCTCCCAGAATGTGCTTCGCGTCACAACGGCGTGCAATTTTTCATCGCTCATCCCGCCACATGTCTCCGCACCCACCGCTTTAGCGAGCCTACTTTGCGAACCTCCACAGTGGAAAAACACGTTTTCTACCTTTTCGCGCACCTTGATCTTGATCTTCTTTCTTCTGCCTTTCTCTTCTCTGATCTTCTTTCTTCTTGCTTTCTATTCTCTGACTCCTCCCACCTCTGCTTTTCTGTCCATATTGCGGAAGTTTGTACCTCCGGCTCCAGTTGGTCCCATTTTTCCTCAACTGCACCCGAGTTGCCGTGAAGCGATTGTGAGAGAGATGCAGCTCCTACGGGCGCAATGCCGCTGCGGCTCGTTGGATTTAGGTTTCAAATGGGGAAAACCTAATCCAAGCCACCCATTCACCAAATCAGCTGTTTTGTGCTAGTTATGTGTATAATTGTATATATATATATACATAGAGAGAATAGAACAGAATAGCATAGCGTAGAATAGAATAGGATAGGATAGCATAAGATAGAAAAGAATCGAGAATAAAATAGACGGATAGATAGATGTGGATTTAGACTTAGATTTGGTTTTCAATACATGTGGAAACATGTGAGACCCGTGGTTCTTGATGGTTCCAATCCACTTTCCCCGCAAAATGATCCAGTTCTGGGATAGGGACCAAAAAAACCATAGCACCGCCTGAAACCCTGATGAATATTTACCTGTATGTTGAAATGGGATGTAACATGATGTAACTACCCCAAAATTTGAGAAATGGGAATTTCTGGGATAAAACACCAAAAACTGTGGCAGAAAAACTCTTGTGGAATGAATGGGGATCATTGGGATATGTCTGATGAATGGATATTAATGGTGACATGAGAGAGATGAAATCAGTATTCTCATGTGGATCTTATTGTCCCAAAAAAAATGTGGTTAAGAATAAACTCATGGCTATTCATATATGGTCATGTTTGGACCAGCAATTTACGCCTGCGGCAATCAATGGGATGCAATTGGTCTACAACCAGTGCTGCTGAGGATCTAATCGTTGTATATATTTTTTTTTTTTTATTTATATGTATCATTATGCAAGCAAAACCTATCTGAAACATCGGACATAAAGTTTGAATACTACTGTACTACAACATTTCGTGTACAGCATGTCACTGCACTGTATCATGCTATATCATAGGCGCATCCGCGCAAAACCTGGAGCTGTGTGCGCATCTTTCATGTAGCCCAGGTTGGGGATGATTTGTACATGTTTCTATCAGTTTGCTATTGAAAACCAGCAATTTTTACGAGCTAAATCCTCTATGGGCAATGGCTTCAGCCAAAACTGTAAGAAATTACCAGAGGGTAAGCTTGGACAGGTCAAGTAGCAAAGAAATAGGTAGTGTTGAAAAATGAACTGGCGCTTTGGTGATGACTAGTTCCATCGAAATGGGACACCTCAAAAAATCCTGTTTAATGGGGAAAAAAGGTGATTAAGCAGAAGATTTTGGGGTACCCTATTTTCAGACAAACCCATCTAGAACTTGGGTCATGCGGCATCCTTGGAGGTTCAAAGCCTCCCAGCTAGCCAAACATTGCAGCAATGAAAACAATTCACGTGACTTTTTGAATGGGAAACTCCTCCGTGAATCCTGGACATATCCTGGACTCCTGGACTGTGACCATCGGATGTTTTACCCAACATCGTTGGATCCTTCGTTGGTGAAATCACCAATTTGCCACTTGTCAAACTAGAAAAGTATACTAGTCCTATCCCATAGCAATTACTGGCGATAATCTTCAGATTCATGTCGGATAGTCTGGATCAATGATCATAATTCATTAAGCTGAATGGTAAAAATGATCTCTTTGGGGATAGTTACCCCAATCCGACTGTCCAGATATTGTAGCAACCCAAAAAAACATGAAAAGTAAATTCCAACAAAAATAGTGATAAATCACTCTTCTATCTTTCCGGGGATTGCTATATCTATATGTATAGAGCATTCCTAAAATGGTGGTACCCCCAAATCATCCAAGAATCCAAGTCATTAGACCATCTTAGTATTGAAACCATGGTGACTTGGGGATCCCCCACGACTTAAGAAACCCCCATAGATTCATAGATCAGCTATAAAATCCCATGAACTCCCTATGTTTCTTGGTGAAATCACCATGTTTCCTCTGCTTTTCTCCAAGAAGTCTGCCAACGTGCGCCTCCAAGGAATAACAGGTCCGGATGAAGCGGCTCAAGGCCTGAAGCATTCGCGTTCCCAATGCAGGGGGGTTCCATAGTCATGAGGGGTACCCCAAGCTCGCTGGATGGCTTATTATGTTTTCATGGAAAACACTCTCTGGTTGGTGGTTGAGCCACCCCTTCGAAAAATATGAGTTCGTCAATGGGTTTCGGATGACATCCCATATATGAAATGGAAAATAAAAGCCATGTTTGAAACCACCAACCAGCTATTAGTTTCATGGAAAACACTATTACCAGTAGATACTATTAGATGCTACGATGAAATGGAGATCATGTGATGATTCACCAATGGAATGAGGACCCCATGTTCAGACAAAGCCATATGGCCCATCCCATATTAACTAATAAGTTGGATTATAAACCCCATTAACTATCGTTACATCCGCCACAAAAAAAAAGTTAAGCAAGTGACAAGTCAACTTAGCTATCTAATTTGCTGAAACCCAATCATAAAGCATCCCCAAGTCATCTCCATTTTTATGGGTGCTATTAACCATCCCAAATGGTAGGCTTATTATTGGGTTTACCATATTAATGATAAGTGGCATAATGTGATGATAAGTTCTTTTCACAAGTTGTGGTTGTGAAAGAGAATATGATGATGGGGCCTGTGAGTCAGAAACTGCTAATATCATGATATAGGGTCCCATATGATATTCACAACAAACCGACCCCAGTGGCTGAGTACCCCAGAGCAAAATCATGCTGCGTGGGTAATTACAAGACCAGTTGTCCTCTATAACGGGGAGAAATTGCTGCCATGCTTTCAGGATCTTGAATTCGGGTTTCTCGTTTTGTGGAGTGGGAACCCAAACCTGTTTTGTCCGCAAATGGTGTGCCACAATTTCCTATGTTTACATAATTAGATTTCAGACATTCGATTTGGAGGAGTTTCCCAGCATTCTTCGACAAAGCCACATGGAACTTTTTCAAAAAGTTCCCTGCTTCGGCTCGATGTAGCCATCCTTGAGGGACCTTTAGATCCATTTGGAACCCCAACTGCACCCCCAAGAGGAACATGGTATAGCTTACGATATAACATAGTCCACAGTCGTGGCCTGTGCTGCATCATCATTGATATCCTCAGCGAGGTGAGCTGCTGGTACGATCTGTTTGTGGCGTCTACATCCCCAATCTACCACAGTGAGCCCCCTCAACAAAGTTGAATTTGGTGTGCCTGGGTTCACAAAGGGATTGGGGGTCAGTAAATTGTAGGTGAGTGCTAGTTGAATGATGATGAATGTATCTTGGTTGATATCGGGCTGTTAAGTGAGTGGCCAACGAATGGTCAGTGAGTGATGATTGAATGGTAGGTGAATTTGTCGAACGGTTCACCCCTAATATGTCAAACCACTCATTTCCATTAGTAGAAACTAGTGGCAATCCACGCGTCGCCACCTTTACCCAGATTTGTCAAACAAAACCACAAACGATACTTGGATCTGCTCCCTTACAGTACTCTTTGGTAAATTTACATTGGAAATTATCCTTTTGAATAGGTCATTCATTTATGCGTGGGCATTTCACATATCTATGTTAAATTTCCGGAAGGTAACGAAAACAACTAAAAACTTCCCAGTAGATTTCCGTTTTAGTGTTTTTTTTTCCGATCCCCCATAACAAAGGTTCATATCACTAGCTAACTGCTAGGGTTTATGAATGCTAACAATGGACATATTCCCATCTATGTCACACAAAAAATATCTGATGCAAGGAAAAGAATTGTATTTTGCAGATTTTTGTAATATCATATCATATCCACATATACATGCACATCCCGGTCCCCTTTACAGTATCCCAGTCCGTCTTGATAACCGTATGGCAAATCCATGCAAACCCATTGAAACCATATCCTCCGTATATCCCCCTTATTACTGGGGGGGGAACATATACCCCCATGTCCCATTTTCAGAGAAACCCGTCTGAGCCCAAGTTCGAAATTGCTAAGTTGGTAAACAATACCTCCAATTTCACTCGACTTTCTGGTAGATATATCGTAGATAATGGTAGATATATCATGACATATCAAGCTTCCTATGGTTTTTTTGAACCAACCATATCACATCACCTGGAAAGGAAAACCACCTTTCAATCTGTGAAGATAAAAACAGCCGAGGCACATTCTTGTAGAGTTTCAGAATCCTCAGCCGCTCACAGCGCGAGCAAAGCTCTAAAACCTGGCGCCAGGCGCCAGGTTTTACGCGTCTGGCCCTAAGTTATGGCTATGATATGCCATGATGCTGTTGACGGGGAAAGTATGGGGAAAAAAAACGCTAATTCACTGGATTCTGGCTAGTATTGATGGAAACTTCGAGCGTGGGACCTTGGGGGCACCCTATGTGTTCAGAAACCACATTGAAACCAGAGCAGTTTTACCAGGAAATATCATGCTTCTAGGAATGCGTTTCAGAAAATCTGTCACAAGGAGTGGCCATTCCATTTTGACTGCCATTTTGGATAAGCACAAGGAGAATCTCGGGAATCCCTAATATCTTGAGCCGCAACATTGGTATTTCCTCAAGGCATCGGGCCGTGGGGATTGGTGGGGTCAGCTGCTTGAGGTTGCTATCGATGGCAGTGGAATCATTCATTCTCTGAAAACCATCGACCAAAAATGAGGGATGCAACCAACAAATGATCGCTCTCCCAGAAAATTTTCATGGTTTTATGCTAGACACATGCGGTATACGGCACGATCATACCGTCAAATGGGGACAAGAGCCTACAAAAAATGGAGTTCGAAAGAAAAAATCGCGTTTCAAGAGCCCATCATGGAATCAACAGTACTTGGTACCCATATCCCTGTAGAGTTTCAGATTCCGCAGGATCTCCCTTGGAAATTTCTTCACCAATTACCTGGTCAGTGCTTGAGCCACCCAAATCAAGCCAGTATCCCATTGGCCATGCATGATGTTGTTCAAGTCACTTCATCCCAATCAATATGGGTAATGTAATTCGTTGATTCCTGTGTACTTATATACAGTGTGTATATATATACATATATATATATATTTATTATTGCCATTAGTATTGTTAGCAATATTAGTACTGGTACTATGCTCATTGTTGTTAGTATTATCATTATTATTGTATATAATATATAAATAATGCATAATATATGCGTTAGAGAATAACTAAGGATAACATGTATATATATATAACATATATCATATATATATACACATAGATAATAGATATAGATATAGATATATAGAGATATATATATACATATATACATATATACATATATACATATATACATATATACATATACATATATTAGTAGTATAGTAGAGCAAAGCAGAGCAGAGCAGTATACATATAGGGGGAGAGTAAAGTAAAGTATATGTATATGTATATGTGTATCTATATATATAATGTATCAAACAGATATCCCCGATTCCGCCTTCCGCAAGCCCTCAGCGCTGAGACGATTCCTTGGAGATCCCGCGACCGCGGGAACGGCTGGCACCCGGGGTTGAACGGTTTGCCCGACGAAGGCGGAAGGGTCTTTTGAGGGTTTAATCAGTTATAACCCCGGAAAGTTAATTTAGTTGAGTTTGTTGATACATTAATTTATAGCTCCGTTTTTCAGATGTAGTTTTCACATGTTTTAAGTTTAGCAGTTTAACCAGATGGGATTTTTTGATCCATAGTTCATCCATATATTTTAACATGTTTCAACTTACGAAGCAACTATGGATCCGATCCCTGGGATGAGCCACCCACGCGGCAACCGCGGTTTCAGTTCATCCCATGGTACATGTTTCTCAGTGGTGCCCAGATTCCACGAAAAGGCACCACTTTTTGAGACTACTTGTAACTATGGTATATATGTATATATATATGTTACATATATATATATATATATCATATCATATCATATTCTACACTTAGTTAACACCCCTGGAACACCCAGTCGCAACTGGTCCACCGGAGCCCACCGTCGCACCGAAAAAACGACGGACGTTTTTCACCGTACGAACGAACAACGCATTGGACACGGGCGCCCGGCACGACTCACCGCGACGCCGACTTCATCGGTTCAGCTGACTTTGGCAAACCAATAGCCTCGTCATCAAAGATGGGCTGGGAAATCCCCAAACTAAATGGAGGCAAAATATAATATCATATATATATAATAATGGGAAAATAATATCATATATATATAATAATAATCTACTCTATGAAAATTGAAGATCTTGCGGTGTATAATATATCACATATATCTGTATACAATATATTATACATTGTATATATCGTGCTATATCCAATCTATATCCCACTTTTGGAGAAACCCAGTCCCAGATTTTGCAACTAGGTGGTTGATGCCTAAGCCACCGTAACAGGAGCATAGTGAAAGTTTCTTCTGCAAAACAAACGCCGCACCAAGTGCGAGTCAATCTGACATAATCTGACTATCAAATGTTCAGAGAATGTGGATATCTGACATATCTGACTATCATAATCTGACTATCAAATATCTGACATAATCTGACTGAATGTCGCAATGTCCGCAAGAACATCGCGAATGGCGCAAGTTGTTGCATTCCGTTGGGGGACCGCCCCAGGGTTCATTCATGTGGAGTTGACCTTCCCAGCAACACATAGCCAATCTGAAAAGATGTTTTCGCAAAAATACCATCTTTAGCTGGTTAGTCTGGTTAGTGAGGTTAGTCTGGTTAGTCTGGTTAGTTGAACAACATGATTTCGTATTAGCCTGCAATCAAACATGGCCTGCTGGAAAAAGTCCCCATGTATACTTCGAGGATTTTCCCACGATTCATCAGATTTCATGGATGTTCATGGCATGGTTACCCGGCCTGGTAAACATACAAATAACTATGGAAAATCACCATTTCTAATTGGTAAATCAACTATAAATTGCCATTTCAATGGTTTTCCAGTCATGTTTGATGACACCAAATCCAGTACCAACAAATCCAGCAGAGCCAAGGGGATGTTGCCCTGCATTTTCCAGCCAAGTGGCAGGGAATGTAGGGAAAGATATGTTCCAACCAGATATGTTGCGAAAGTCCTGGCATGTTCCGTTCGAACCTTCGCTTCTGGCACAGCAGCAGCGTCAACATACCTTAGCAAATTAAAGCAGCATCTAACCACAGAAGCAAGGTTTACCAAGACATCAGGATGTATATCATATATATTGAAATATATTAAAATATTCTATAATTAATTAATTAATGAATTAATTAATTAATTATATAATTATATATATATATATATCGCTGGGGACTGACGTTTGCCCGAAATCCATGGAATTCCATGCGGGACTGCAATCTGCTGCATTCTTTGGTGACGTGTTGTTTGCATACTGCGAACATAGAAAATATTGATACTTCCTGCGTCTCATGGCATTTTTGCGCTTACCTAAGACGGTGTCAAACTCACCTGTTGAAGCATGTCTTAAAGATATCCGCCGCAATTTGCAGCGTTTCGAGCCGTTAACTAAAACCTCAACAAACCGCAAGACTTCAAAAGAACGCCAAAATAACCTACCCCTAAATAAACCCTAAATCAACGATAAATAACCCTAAATAGACCGAAAAGCAACCTAAACAACAACAAATAGCACGAAAATTAGCTAGCCATCAACAAACCCAAAAGAGAATCTAATAAACCAACCCAAAGTAAATCCTAAAACAATCTTTGATAAATCCTTAAACAAACCACAACATCAGTAAACCCCCAATGAAACTTTGGGCGAACGTCCACCTCGGAGGGATATTGTATATATATATATATATATTATGTATACTGAGATACATTCATGATCATTCAATTTGGAATCCTCCAGTATCTCCATGGGAGTGGACCAATCATGTCTTTAATGCTGAGACAAAACAACTACCCCAACGTGACTTTCTAAGTTCGAAGAAGCGGGTAGCCCGGGTAGCCAGTCTTGAATTGGGTAGCCAGCGGCTAAATTGGAGACCTCGAAAATCTACCTCGAAATGATCCACAGAAGATGTCTGCAGGGTCCTCTAGATTGGAGCAGGAAATCCATGGAAATCCCATATAAGTTATCAATAGTTCTCAAAAGTTCTCGTATTCCCAAACTGCCGCAACAAACGGTTCCTCAAACTGCCCAAACTCTCCCCACCCGCCACGAGGCATTTGAGAGCGCTGCGGGGAAAAAACGCACTCCGTTGGAGTGTCCATCCCGCACCCAGGCACACCTGCCGTCCAGTCCCTTGGGAAGATGATCAGCGAACATGAATTCACCAGTGGAATAGGGCACCCCAGGGACAAACGCATAACGCTTCCTGACCCCACCTCAATCCACAGCTGCTGCTTGTGTTTGAGCTTGGCATTTTCCATGCTGGCGAGCTGCTCAAACTCCTGATGAAACAGCTGGCGGTTTCAACCAATCCGATGTCACATGTGCGGGATCAGAATCCCTTTTTTTCCACAGAGTTGAACCTCAGAGTTGGAACCCAATTTTTGGGGTGTAAACCTTGTAGGAAGCTTCCGATCCAGTTTGAATCCACCTATATAGCACTCCCCATGATCCCAAAGGATGTCCATGGCATCCTCAAAAAGATGACAAGTTTTCGACAACGATGGTGTTGATCTCACAATGTTCAGGTTTCCAACTGTCCTATCCAGTTTGGGGTCTCTATAATGCCCATCAATACCCCTTGATGGTAAAATTCTTGGTGCTGAGGAAACACAGAAACCTGGTTGGCAACTTAGCATAGCTTAGGTATGGGCATCACCATGTACAAGTACAGAGAACTCCCGCTTCGCCTCCTTCATTTGGCTCCAGGGTGCCAGTTCAGCCAACTCCTTATCCTGAGCGATTTAGATAGGTCATAGGTCCCCTTCTGGCCATACGGAAAATACTAGAAAATGAGGCGTCGAACCATGAGGATTTGTTTGAGTTACACAAACTTTGGACAAACCCAATGTGTGTCTTTCCTCTTGAAAACTGTTGATGCCCTGGCTAAGGGGATGAACCCCATTGGTGATTCAGCCGTGTATGCCTCAAGAATGGGGTATGACTCCAAAATTGGTCATGTTTTTGCTATCAATCCGTTCATATTTTGGGGGGCTCCGATCATTTCGAGCCATACCCATGTAGAAAATTGTAGAACATGAAACTCTCCAAGTTTGAAGCAGGTCTCTGCATTCTCAGGTGCCTTGGCAGCTAGCCGCCTGACCCTCCTTGGGATGGGACAGCGACATTGGGGGGTGTTCCCTCGAGCCAAACTTAAAGCTTCCAGAGGTGGGGAGTCTCATTCTTTTGGGGGGAAAAACATCTGCCTGGTGGGTTCAACCCCTGGGAAAAAATAAAACAATAAATAAATAAATAAGTAAGTAAATAAATATATATGTATACACACACATATATATAAATAGTCATCCCAAGCATGGTTGGAACATGTTGAGAATAAGAACTATTTGAAACCACCGACAGGAACTCTGACTGTCCAGAAACGTCGTACGTTGCAAGACCTTTCGACTGAAACAACTGTTCGCAACTGTTGATGGCAAAGTTGGGTCCACGATTCCAGTCCGCGCGCTGTAAGTATTGAAAATGATCAGATTGGAACTGAGCTGAACAAGGGTTTCCTGAGAAAATGATGGTACAAAACGGGCATGAGATAGCATGAGTCATATTTTAGGCCCCGCATTGCCCAGCATCTTCTTCCTGTGTCAGTTTTACAAACTGAACATTCCAACGATCAAATGTTGGGGAGTACTGCAAATAGCCAATGACTTGATCCAATGTGGTTGCCTTGTCAAAAGTCACCCAAACAAATTTGGGGAATCCACTCCCAATGATCTCAAGGTGGGTATATTCCCAGTCCTCAACCTCAGACTCCACTTAGACCATCAAATTTCAGGTAACGCGGTAACGCCCAATTTTCGCCCCAGGTGTGATCAAGATTTCACCATCCCAACATGTGATGAAGTGATGCGTGGGATCACGTCCCGGCGTCTGCTTCTGCTGGTAGAGAAAGTAACCATTGATCTGCGGCCCCGGAGCTAAGTCGATCAGCTCCTAGCCGAAGCCACCGTGATTGGTGAAGTGCTCGGGGATCATCCGAATTGAGCAGCCCAGGGGGTGAATAAAAATCCCAGTCCAAGTCTAAGTACAGGATCCACTAAGCAGATTGGTGTTTTTTGTGTGACCCAAATCTCATGACTATGGCATGACTATGGGTCAAAATTGGTTTCCAACAAAAGACTGCTTTAGTCACCCCATCATCAGATCCAGGGGGTCAGTTCTTTTTCATTTTTTTTCGCATCGAGGTTAGTTTCAGGTCTTATCCATGGCCCAAAAGTTCGGCAATTACCCCCAAATCCATTGGTCGCCATAAATTGGGGGTGCATTGAAACCATGAGGAACTCTCAGCCACAACGCCTTAAGCACATTGAAGATGTGAAATCGCGCCATAAGCATCTGCTGGTGCACCTGCCATGGGGTTCGAAGCCGCAAAACTAGGCAACACCTACGGTTAGTTTTGATTTCCGATATGGACTTAACGAGCTAAGCGGCTAAAGGCCAACCCTTACCCAGCAAAATAAAAGATTTGCAGGATAGATCAGGAAAAATTGAAAAAAATGTTCCATTGAAATTCCAAAAGTGTCCTAAAGTGGACTCAGTGGACCCCTAAATCATCCAAGTCATGACCATCTGATGACCATCTGACGACCATCGTCCAGTAGTGAAAGCTATGGTGACGACTGGGGCAGCTGATGGCCTCAATGGCCCGGGAGGACAGCTGACGATAATGACGCCGAGTGGAGCCATCCATCTCCCGCCAGGTGGTGTACAAACCTTGGTGGCCAATGCAGAGATGTCCTGTATATACATAGTGATATATATCATAAATTTTAACACTACACAAACAATATAACATTACAAAGATCAATTAATCAATGTATGAAGATTTATGTATATATATGCATATTATGTATGTATGTATGTATGTATGTAGGTATGTATGTATGTATGTAGGTAGGTAGGTAGGTATGTAGGTAGGTAGGTATGTATTTGTGTATGTATGTATGTATGTATGTATGTATGTATGTTTGGTTGTATGTATGTAGGTAGGTAGGTAGGTAGGTAGGTAGGTAGGTAGGTATGTAGGTATGTAGGTATGTAGGTATGTAGCTATGTATGTAGGTAGGTAGGTAGGTAGGTAGGTATGTATTTCTGTATGTATGTATGTATGTATGTATGTATGTATCTATCTATCTATCTGATCTAACCTAACCTAACCTAACCTAACCTAACCCAATCCAATCTAATCTAATCTAATCTATCTATCTATCTATCTATCTAATCAATCAATCTATCTATCTATCTGTCTATCTATCTATCCATCTATCTATGTATCGTTGTATCCATGTATCTATGTATCTATGTTTCTATGTTTCTATCTATCTATCTATGTATCTCTATGTATCTATGTATGTATGTATGTACGTACAGTATGGACAGTGTCACAGTATGTATGTATGTATGCATGCATGCATGTATGTATGTACAGTATGACAGTACGACAGTATGTCTATATGTATGTATGTATGTAGGTAGGAAGGTAGGTATGTATGAATGTATGTGTGCATGTAGGTAGGTAGGTAGGTATGTATTTGTGTATGTATGTATGTATGTATGTATGTAGGTATGTATGTGTATGTGTATGTATATGTATATGTATATGTATATGTATATGTATATGTATGTAGGTAGGTAGGTAGGTATGTAGGTATGTAGGTATGTGGGTATGCAGGTATGCAGGTATGTAGGTATGTAGGTACGTAGGTACGTGGGTATGTAGGTATGCAGGTATGTAGGTATGTAGGTATGTAGGTATGTAGGTGTGTAGGTGTGCAGGTATGTAGGTATGTAGGTAGGTATGTAGGTAGGTAGGTAGGTAGGGATGTAGGTATGTAGGTATGTAGGTATGCAGGTATGCAGGTATGCAGGTATGTAGGCATGTAGGTATGTAGGTATGGAGGTATGTAGGTGTGTAGGTAAGTAGGTATGTATGTATATATGTATGCACAGTATGACAGTATGAAAGTATGACATTATGTATGTATGTATGTATGTATGTATGTATGTATGTATGTTTGGATGGATGGATGCATGCATGCATGCATGTATTTACGTATGTATGTACAGTATGACAGTATGACAGTATAACAGCATGACAATTTGACAGTATGTCACTATATATGTATGAATGTATGTATGTATGTATGTATGTATGTGTGCATGCCTGCATGCATGCACGTATGCATGTACAGTATGACAGTATGACAGTATGACACTATGTATGCACGTATGGACATATGTATGAATGTATGTATGTATGTAGGTATGTGGGTATGTAGGTATGTAGGTATGCAGGTAGGTAGGTAGGTAGGCAGGCAGGCAGGCAGGGAGGTAGGTAGGTAGGTAGGTAGTTAGGTAGGGATGTATGGATTTATTGATGTAGGCATGTGGGCATGTGGGCATGTGGGCATGTGGGCAGGGATTGGCTGGATTTTGGAGCCAAGAAAGGGTCACGGTTGAGCTGCATTTGCCACTGGCTCACTCTGCTCAGGTTGAGCTGCAAATGCCACTCTTTCACTCTGCTCACATGGCGGATGTCCACTCAAAGGCAAAATGCGTCTTCTATGTAACATGATGCACCGTTCCCTTGGGGAAAAGCTGAATGCAAATACGTAACAGCTGAAATCTCAAAATCAGCTTCCACGCCCAACCTCCAGTGACCCAGTCAAACAGATGTCCTTCTGATTTAAGCTTCTCAAATGACAAACATGAAGGAACTGAAATCCAAATTTAATCTTCAGGAATAGCAAAAATGATAGCCATGAGAAGGCTGAAATCTAAAGTTGCAGCCACGAAACCATCTGAAACACAGCAAAGATGAACACTGAAGTCAAGCCCCACAAGAAAGAAATTGTTGCAAAGAAGAGCTTAAATCCAGATTACAACTCTGACTGAATCTAACACCATCCAGGGACAGCTGAACTCCAGATCTGACCTAGAGAGACTGAGAGGGTCCCAGGAAACACGAACGGCTGAAATCTGGATTTGAGCCATTTGGACTCTGGAATCCAGTCAATTTCATGTGGGCATGTGGGCATGCGCGCATGTGGACATGTGGGCATGTGGGCATGTAGGCATGTAGGTATGTAATGTAATGTAATGTAATGTAATGTAATGTAGTGTAATGTAGTGTAATGTAATGTAATGTAGTGTAATGTAGTGTAATGTAATGTAATGTAGTGTAATGTAATGTAATGTATGTATGTATGTATAGTGATTCATAGTTGTGCTTTGTTTGCTCTATAGTGGAAAATCCTGAAGTTATATCAGTGGATTTTTCACGTCAGATAGTTCTATCCGTTTTGATATTTCACCTGATATGTTCCGTTTTGTCAATACTCATACAGGGTAATGCTCATCCATCCCATAATGGGAATCCTCCGAAATGGCAATAGGGCGATGCTTCTGATATATGAGGGTTTCTTAAGTCATGGGGGATCCTCAAAATGGATGGTTTATGGGTGGAAAATCCTATTCTTCAATGGATAAGGGGGTATATCCCCATTTTAGGAAACCTCCATATATGAAGCATATCATTTACGATAGATCAGCGCACATGTTCTTTCACCCAAACAGAATGGCTGGTCCAGCTCCCAGTTATACCATGGAACTGGTAGTGACAACCTGACGAAGAAGTATTCACAGCACTGAAGGTAGCCCCATTTCCCAAAGTTTAGGCCACATTTTGGTCACACCTAAAACGAGTCATGGCGGATGTGAAGCTTAGAATATGGAGATCGAGCCCCCTTCAGGCAAGGGAAATTTCACCTCTGGTTCTCTGGTTGCTGGTTTTATCTCATCCGAAGAATATGTGTCAAGTGGGAATCATTATCCCAAGATATGGGGCTTTCCCCAGTCGTCACCATGGGTTTCAATACTAAGTCATGGTCATCCACTGCCGAAGAACGTCCAGGACTGAAGCGTTTGTTGGAGTGTTTCTCCCAATCCTTCAAGATGCAGCGGTAACCACCAGCGCTTAAACGTTTTGTTGGTCCGGTCTAGGTCCATGTTTGCAAAACATAACGAGTTCGAACCTTATCTTTAGTGTCGGTTCATGTACTACTACTACGCAGAGAGGTTCAAAACTGAAATTTCCCCCATCAAAATCCTCAAACATTGCCATAATCTAGGCACTGATCCCCCATGTTCATATAGAAAAAAAAACACAGCGTCCCGGCGGTCATCCCATGTCGAAACATCCCCGGCAGCGTCCTGTTGAATGAGATGTTGCTCCTGAGTTGGGAACATCGACTCGACCGGGTGAACGACCGGGTGTTTTCATGGCGTCTTTCACAAGGTACCCCCGTTATTTAAAAAAAAAAAAACGTCACATGGACTTGTAATGGATTTACAAACTCTCTACTCGATGGCTTTGCTGGGGATATCATGGGATATAATATTGTGGGGATATCACCAGCATGAATTAGGGTCAAGTCATTGCGGTTCCAACGGTCCGTGCATTTTTGAAGGGCCCATAGCCTATGGGCAAAGAACAAAAAGCTTCAAGCACTCAGTCAAGGTTTGACCAAAATTCACTTGATTGTGGGTCTTCCATGAAATATTCCCCATTCTCAAACTGACCTTATCGAGTTCCGGTAAATTCCTTCCATGTTCGGATGGCGCAATGTGGAAATGTTGCGGAAACTCAGACTGCGAGTTCGAGTTGGGCGATGTCAGGGGATGTCAGGGGAACGGATCCGCACCGAAGATTTAGAGATAAAAATACAGGGGTTTATTAAAGAGTGAGGTAAACGGTAAACCCAATGTATGGGAAAATGAGCACAATCCAATTTTGGGGTAGCCATGGGTAGCCTGCTTTTTGTGGAAGAATAGGCTATCCCCCATGTGTATCAAGCTATATGATGTTTGATCATAATTTTCCCCTATCAGAGTGGCCATTTTGGGTTGTACCACATTCCCCATTTTCAGGCACATAGAGAAGCGATAAATAAACAACCAAGAATTGACCAACCACGCCTCCCAGAATGAAAAGTTGCAGTCCCTACCAGCAACGCCAGGACCCAAGCAGTCCACCATTGCTCAAGTGAAATTCTCCAATGATGCAAATATATGATACATGTATGAATTGGAAACGGGATCGTCAAATGCCCAACTTTTACCACGGCAGCGCGGTATGACTCAAGGGCCCTAAAGCCAAATGTCAACGGGGCATGTGATCACTTGGCTATACAAAAT
>Ga0126342_10007499_pt1 | contig 19485 bp, 23 predicted proteins | sample Cyp1metagenome_FD_92528 | JGI IMG/M metagenome (GOLD analysis project Ga0126342, IMG submission 92528) | Coral microbial communities from Lord Howe Island, Old Settlement Bay, Australia - Cyphastrea 1 metagenome | ecosystem: Host-associated > Invertebrates > Cnidaria > Coral ... | reverse complement strand
TTCGACATGACATTCATTTCTCTCTATACATACTCAAATTCATATCCAGTATGAACTTCGCCATACCTTCAAGGTCAAATGTGTAGAATACGTCGTATTCGCCAGGAGACTTCTAGTGACGTGCATATATAGCTATACTGCGGGAACAGATTTGGCGCCAGGAGGCCGCTTACCCCCTGCCTCCTGGCGGTCATTTTGTGGTTGCGGGAAACTCATTTTGTTCTATTCAGGGGTCTTTTTTGGGCTGCGGGAATCTCATTTTTTCGTATTCGTGATTCTTTGGAAATGGCGCGATGGATCCTTATTGATTCTTGTCCCCGTGTATGATAGATACCATGTAATATTAAGCATACCAATCCCAAAAAATATACTTTCTCAACAAGGTAGGTATATGCCAAATGTCCCAATATTAATCGATAGTTTTGTGTTTGTAGTAGGGATAGATATCAATAACCGGGTCTAAATCTATCTATATCTATATATATATATATGGTATACGGTTATACGTGCATGTGTGTGTGTCCTTATATCTGCACCTGTGTTCCAAGATGCTCCCCGTCTCATGTCCGCATGGCCATTTCTCATGGGAGTGCGCCATACAGATTCCAGTGAAGCCGCCCTAAGTTCTTAGAGTGGCAGCTGAGATGTTAAATCCTTGCTGTCGTTCCCTCGAAAAGAAATGAGCAACATTATGGTTGGTCTACCTCCTGTCGGTAACTGCTTTCTTTTTAGCTCATTTTTTTTGTCGGAAGCGATGTATGTGCCACAGCGCTCCCAACCTCAGCCACCACCACAACTGACACTGACATGGGACAAAACAGACAGGTGAAACCGCCAACGTGTCTGTAGCTCATGTGAAAAGTGAATGCGCTGCAGAATCTTGTTGCAGAAACAACGCAACAGCACACTGAGGCACTCTGGCTGAAAACTTTTTTTGGCAACCACGGACAGATGGGCCTAGAGCTCCGGGGTTTGCGCTAAGTGGACAGACTCCTCAGACTCTGTCTTTGCTAGAGGTTTTCTCTAGCCAAACATCATTTTTACAGTTGAATTTCTTCAACTTCCTGGGGCCGATGCGGAAACCTACACAGAACGTTCAATTCAGGGCGGCCAAGTTCAGTGGTATCACTCCTCATTTGGCTAAAATCACCTTGGGCATTCAAAAAGTTAACGCGTTTCAGTTTCCAGCTCTGTGTCTGGCAAGCGAGGAGGAAAGGCCTATTCCAAGAAACAGAAACACACAAAAAAAAATGGGAATCTGTAGCGGCGTAAAGATAAAGCAACAAAGGGACTGGAACTTCGAACTTCTCGCTAGTATCTGTGCAGCGCATGGGGCCCTTTATCCTACCCTACTTCAAAAGGTGCTTTGCACCAGCGAGCAGCTTGCGATTCACCTGCTCAGCTTTCTTCTGATCCTTGCTTGCGGGAACTACACGCCATTCCAACCCAGCCCGACTCATCTCTGCACGGCGTGCTGCAATTGCAGCACCAAAACCAACAGGCTGCGGCTGCTGTGAGTCAGCATCAGCATCTTCCTCTGTTGCTCCTTTTGGCTTCTTGGGAGAAAACTTGATCAGGGGCAGCAAAAGATCGTCGGGCTCAGATGTCTTGGCTGTCACCAACTTGCAAACCACAGCCGGAATAGGGACCAGCCTCAAAGCAAGACGAGGAGCACTTGCGGCGAAAGGCGAACACACAACAAGGAGAAAAGGCACAAGAGGACGAAAAAACACAGACATTGGTTTGAGCAACAACAATCCCCAAAAAGAAAACAGCACCAAACAGAGAACAGCAAACAGAGACAGAGACCAGCAAGAACAAGAACAACAAGAACAAAAACAACCAAAAAACAACAACAACAACAGCAACAACAACAACACCAACAACAAGAACAAGAACAACAAGAACAAGAACAACAACAACAACACCACCAAAAACAACAACAACAACAACAGCAGCAACAACGACAACAACAACAACGACAACAACGACAACAACGACAACAACGACAACAACGACAACAACGACAATAACGACAACAACGACAACAACAACAACAGCAGCAGCAACAACAACAAACAACAAACAACAAACAGCAAACAACCAACAACCACCAACCACCAACCACCAACCACCAACCACCAACCACCACCACCACCACCACCAACAACAACAACAACAGCAACCGCAACCGCAACAGCAACAGCAACAGCAACAACAACAACAGCAACAACAACACCAACACCAACAGCAACAACAGCAACAACAACAAAAACAAGAAGACAAACAACAACATCAACAACAACAACAACAACGACGACGACGACGACGACGACAACAACAACAACAACACTAAGAGCAACAACAACAATAACAAGAGCAACAACAAGAACAACAACAAGAAGAAGAAGAACCACAACAACAACAGCAACAGCAGCAGCATCAACAGCAACAGGAACAGGAACAGGAACAGCAACAGGGACGACAACACCAACGACAACAACAATCTTATCAACATCAACATCACCATCATCAACATCATTACTCATCACCATAATCATCATTGTCATCATCATCTTCTTCATCGACAACAGCAGAAGCAGCAGAAGCAGAAGCAACACTACAACCGTCGCCGTTGCCACCACAACCACCATCATCGACCAGCACCCACGACCACAGCCACAACCACAATCTCAACCACAACCTCAAGTGCGACAACCACAGCAACCACAGTAACCACAGCGCCCGCAACGGCCAACAACCAACAGAATCACAACCACAACATACCACGACCGACCCAAACCACCATAGCCAGAACGACAGCAACCACATCCACAACCATGACGATGACAGCAACAACGCAACAAAGCGATTAAACAAACGGCACAAACACGCTATCAATAAACACATTACGAGCCAACACACAAGCAAACTATAAGTGTATAGTATATTCAACTATTTCGCTAAGGAAAACAACAAAAAGCAACCAACAAGCGAAGCACCAACAAAAACGGCCAACTTTTGAGAAAACAAGCGAGCAACAACTTTAGACAACTAACAAACCCACAAATCCACAAACCAAAGCCAAAAACCAACACCACCACGACGACGACGACGATGAGGATGAGGAGGACGAGGAGGACGAGGACTATATGACGACAACGACGACAACGACGAGGAAGAGGAAGAAGAAGAAGAAGAAGAAGAAAAAGAACAGCAAGAACAAGAATAAGAATGAACTTGGCTAGCTTGAAACCAGCATCAGTCATCAGTACTACTGACGGTCACTGTTTTCTTTCAAAGAAGAACTGGATTATTGTCCAAGACTGGGAACTTCCGGATTCGCAGTTTCACAACGATTTGCTCCTTGCCCTTGCCATCGTCATCACCCCCGGCGGACGTGTCATCGGCGCGTGTCACGTCCAAAGTTTTGGAAATTGCCTGAGTCGAGGCCAAGACAAAGAATGGGTATGCTTTTTGTTGTAAGTTGTAAGTGAAAACCGCTTCGACATGCTACTGCTACAAAGTGATCTCAAATACCGTACCAAAAAATCAGAGGTACAATCGTGATCTCTTCAGAATCCTCGGTCACCGTGGCCTTGTCACTCTTGGGAGTCACAGCTGCCGACCACGCAGGCACTATGACGTTGCTACAAAGAGTTGGCGTCGGAACAGGGTTGATGTAGAAATCGATGTTGAAAATCTTTCCGATGTGCAATGACTGGCTACTTGTCATCACGGAGATCGGACCCACAAAGTGCAAAGCAATGTCCTCGCGGTCCAAAATGGCGATCTTGGCGTTTTGCTTTCCATCCTTCACATAGTTCAAGTCCACAAGAACCCGCTGGCCGTCAAGCTGCTTGTTGAAGATGCCAAGCTTGGCTTTTCCTCCAGCAGCAATTGCGTCAGCTTCGTCTTGAGCAGACCCAAAGTTCCACTTTAGGACCGAGTGCACCTTGGTCGCAGTGGCAGACGCAGCAAACCAAGTCCACAGGTAAGCTTCCAGGTTTGCTTCAAGCCTCTTCATGTCCACGGAATTGATTTGGCCCTTCTCAGTGCCAAACAATAGCCGGTACTCCTCGGACTTTTCGACCAAGCTCATGCCACTATCGAAGATCTCGTTCAGATACATCCTGGACCGAATCTCGGTCACGGCAACCTTCTGCCCAGCATCTGCTTCTTCTGCGCTGGCTTTTTCAGATTCTCCCTGGGCTCCCTGACCATCTTCGTCATCATCGGCTTTTGGGACCTCAAGCTTCTGAAGCTCATTTGCAACCCCTCCTGGTGCAAAGACTTTCAAGAAACTGTAGGCCCCCTCTGTGGTTTTCGTATCAAGCAGGCTTGCCCAGTTCGCTGCCCACGTTTCGTTGCCTCAAGCCAGGCGTGCTGAGGGCTTGTTGGCGAGTGGTGTGGAATCATAATATGCACAAGTTTGGGCTAAACCAGACCTAAACCTATCACGCCTATCAAATCCTCTGAAGTTTGGCGCCAGAAATTGCCCTTGCCAGCCCAAACTGAGCAGGAGCAAAGAAAACAGGCAGCTTGTTAAGGATTATAAATGTTGAACAAGTCTGCAAGGGATGGCTGCTTTACTCTTACACTCTTGACAATGCATGTGCCTTTGGAAGCTGGAGCAAATAGCAAGCAAGTGGCTTTGCAAAACATCAAAGCTGGACACCAATGGTGCGACTGGATGTGGCTTGCTGATGTTCTTCAATGCTTCCTGAAGGAGCCCAGCTTCACTTGCAACATTGGACTCACCTGGCAGGGCTTGTTTCTGACGCCTCTCATGCTCTGCAGTCTTCGAGATGATTTCCATGAGGTTCCCCAAGTCCACGTGCAGGGACGAAACCAAATAGTTGATATTCACGGCAAAGTTCGTCTTCTTCAAAGATGCAAGGTCGCGCAAGAGACTGAGCGTGTAGTAGGCGCGGATACTGAGGAATTTTTCCAGCAAATCCTTTCTGCCTGAAAACACTTTGCTGCTACCATTGACAAAGTCCAACCGGGCGGCGTGGAGTTCACTGACATCTGCAGCAAAGGAAATCCAAATCGGCGGGATGGACTGCTGCAACTCCGCGCAGATCTTGTGCAGCACTTGCATCGGCGTCGACTCAGCATTGATTTCTCGATCCCTGCCCAAGGAAGCTTTTGCACGGGTGAAGCCCTCATGGAATTCCAGCGGCAACGGGAGGACATCAGACACAAATCCGTCCATGCCAGAATCCAAGACAATCGGGAGATTGCTTCGAATGCGGGTCATTGCTTTTGCCTCATCAGTTTCGTCCTGCAGGCCGTTCCAATATCTTCAGTCTTCAGCTGATCTGAGTCTAAGGTTTCACCCCATTTCCAAAACAAGGGTGATAGCCTAACCACAAATATTACACAGCCACAACCCTCTCCTTGACATGCCCAATAGACATGGCCACTGGACCAGAAGCGTCCCCATCCAAGAAACTGGCAAAAGTAAGTCCCAAGGTCAAACCTGACTGGGCCACAGAAGAGCTTGACGATGCGCTAGACGCCGCAAGCTGACAAGCAGTACTGGCAAAAACTTCCAACTCATCACGGAAATTGGTGTACGTTCGTACAACTTTCCCATTCAAAGCCACTGCGCCTGTCCATGCAAATTCCATGAAGTAACTCATGGCGTGGGAGAACATGGTCCTGGCGTGCATGTCCCAGTCTGCCAGGGACTTCGCTGAGTCATCATGAATCTCCCCTTGGAACCGGCGAATGACCCCAAGCACTACAGACATAAAGTCATCCAGCGCAGTCTTCTGGCGACCATCTTGGCTGGAGCCTTCTATGGGATAAACCATTGGGCTCCATGGCTCTTCGGGGGTACTCCCAGCCTGTGGCGACATGTTGGCATCAGCATCCTTTCCTTTGCCCTTCCTTCCCTTCTTGGATTTTCCTTTCCCACTGCCTGTAGAAGTCTTGTCCTTGCCCAGGCCCTTGCCAATCTTGTTTTGCGTGTCTGCATCCAGCTTTTTGAACACGGCGCTGCTTGCCATTGGCGCAGTGAGCAAGCTCATGGTTGCCACCGTCTCACCTCCAGTCTTTGTGAAGACTTGTGGAATCAAACGCTCTCCGCCGCCAGAATGACGGGTAGGAACCTTGTGACTGACACAGGCAGGAAGGAGTGGAAGGTAAAGGCATTATAAGCATTGCTTCCTTCGAGTGATCCCAACCAAGTGATATTCTATAAATTCTGGCGTGCCATTCTATCTGTCTAGATTTCTATCGGACATTTAATATATCCTAATATTCCATCTTGCAAATTATAGCTGACATAGACATAAATTTTAGGATTCTATCTGGCATTTTACATTTCATCTGACATTCTATTTGACACATTTTTGGCATTCCCACTGACATATGGTCCAACTTTCCATCTGACATTCTACCTGATATATGTTTTGGCACTCCAACTGACATATGATACGGTTTTCCGTCTGTCATTCTATCTGACTTGTATTCTGACATTCTTTTTGGCAGTCTATCCGTCCGGCATTCTATCTGAGATAGATGGCATTCTATCTGACATGTTTTTGGCAGTCTATCTCGGATCATTGTTTGACATATGTCCTGACGTTCTATATGACGTTTCTTCCTGACATTCCATTAACATTTGTTCTGGCATTCTTTCTGGCATCTACCTTGAAGAGATCCTATCCGACTTTCTTTCGAACACGTGTTCGGGCCCGTCCGTGCCCCGGAGCTCCTTAATTATAGGCTTCGGGCTGATGGATGTCCAGATTGAGTTGGAGCTTGTGACAGGGTCCAGGTCTGTATGTGTTCAGACTGAGCTGGATTTCCGACTGAGCTACTTCACTTGCGCATTCCCATTGGTGCCCACAACGGTGATCAGCTGGCACAAGGAGCAACATGGTGGAGGAAGAAGGGAAGGAAGGACCGAAGGAAGGCAGAAGGAAAGTAAGAAGCTAGGAAGGGGCTGCACCTAGAGACCTAGAGACCTGCACCTGGCAAGAAGGAAAAAGAAAACAGCAGGGCGTTCAAGTACTGTCAAATTATAGTCAAAAATACAACATTTGACTGGTCACCTTGTTATTGCATTGTCAAAGCGATCAGGGACTTGTGCACTTGCTTGCCATCTGTCACGATCAGTCATTAGTGATTCCAAGATATTCCCAGCTCAGCTTAGCCGGTGTCCACTGTTTTCAGCAAACGGACACCGAAACAACAGGGTCGAGCATGACAATGGACTGCAATGCAAGAAAGAAGGAGCACGGAAGCCTGTGCAGCGGGCAGCTTTCCACTTGCAGGCAGGGAACGCAAAACTTGATGGCCTCAAACAACGTTGCACCAATGTACTCCTTCGGATAAAATTTGACCATGCCATTCACGATGACGACAACCAGCTGGTGCAGCATCATTATGATGTCCCTGCGCGACCGAGCCAGCAATCAGATTGCCCCCTAAACCAAGCTTGCTCTGTAAAAGTTTTTGACTATAGATTGATTGCTTAGTATGGACTCCATGGACATTTGCCAAGGTGCAGGCAGAAACTTTCGAAGTACCTGTTGAAACGCTTCAATGCTTGTGACTTGTGATGATCATGATTCTATGATGTCGTTTCCATGTTTCACCCCAAGGTTCTAAATCTCTCTCACCACAATCCCAAGCCCCCGTTCTGCCCTGGCCTGTTCACCAGCTTGAAATCCGCGAAATTCATCCGCTCGTTGCAAAAGCGACGGACTTCATCCTTGACCGCAAACTTGGTCAAGTAGTTGTTCAGGATGGTCGTCGACTTGAAAAAATTGAGGCTGCCACCCCAAGCGGTGGCCTGTTTCTCTTTGAAGAGGAACCTTTCCAAGCAGGTATCGTATTCTTTGTGCCGGGTTGTGAGCCCAGAGCCTCCCGGACCATTGTTTTTGGCGTCCCAAGCTTCCATCAACTCCTCCGCCTTGTCCAATAGGGCCAGCCAGGTCTCGCCGGTGCCTTCATGATATTGGTTGTGCATGGAACACAGCATTCGACGGACACTGTCTGGGGTATCAGGCCGAAGCATCCTGACTGATTCCAATCCGGTGCTCAAAGCCTTCTTGACATAGGGGCTCTCTGGGTCCCGGGTCAAAGCACGGTACATGGCCTCAGACCTGTGATTGAAGGTAATGGCATGGACCGGCAGGCTGTTGTTCTGCCCAAAGACCATCCATGCCCGTCCTTGGCCACAGGGCGGCACATATGTGATTGTGACTGTATAACTTGGCACACGTGGCCTCATTTGCCCTCTTGAACCCCCACCACATGGTCATCATCAAGGCATCGTCATCAGCACCAGCATCAGCCTCAACATCATCAGCATCATCAACATCACCGTCGTCATCGTCATCATCATCATCATCATCATCATCAGTATCACCATCACCGTCATCACCATCATCATCATCATCATCACCATCATCAGTATCACCATCACCGTCATCACCATCATCATCATCATCATGATCGGTCCAAGAAAACCGTGTAATCTTCTTGTCAGCACCAAAAGCATCTCCACAAACAAACTACCGGCTACCGACCAAAACCAATAGCTGAGCGATGCGAGGTGTATCTAGAATCCAGGCTTCCAGCCAACTGTGCAATAATCAACAGGCTTGCCCGGCTCCGCGACACTAATGTACATATTGATTTTGATATAGATATATTGTATATGATATAGTATATGTATATATATATGTAACATGTTTGAATGTATGCAACTTGATTTAGCCCCCATTTTAATAAAATTCTACTTTGGGAGTCCCTTTGTGAAGTGGATGGCATCCTTAAATAAGGTCGGCGGATGATGGGGGAACCGACCTGGAAGATAAACAACATCTTTCGACTCGATCCCCTCAAAGATATGCAAGATCAACCCCCAGTTCAAAACCCATTCGCGCGCAATTGCGCACCGAAAATTCAAACCAAGAATCCTGAACAGTCAACATTCAATCCCGAAGTGAGGATCCGGTCCGCATACGCTTCAGCCAGAGATTCCATGATTGGCCTGTTGGTGCTATCAGGCTTGATCGCACGCTCCTTCCCATTCAGCAGCCATGGAATGGTCGCGGTGCCGGCCCCGTACTTGCCAAACACTGCCTCGACCAAAAGATGCCCTTTCAGACCCTGAAATTCATCCAGGGGACCCTCATCCATGACACGTTGCCTTTTGGCAGCGGCATGGTCGGATGGTGTACCCACATCTACACCGTCCGTTCTCTTCATGCTGCTGATGGCAATCACAAATGATGAGAGGATGGTAGGACTGACAACTGACAAGTCGGATGACTGAGAAAGCTAAAAGCTGCTCTTGAGAAAATCAAGCCACAGCCACATACAAAACATGGCAAGTCGGCTGTCAGTAATTTACTGAATCAATGTTTCAGGGTCATTGATTGAGTTCAGGCATCCACCAGTTCTGACATGGTCAGAATGAGGAAACATCATCCAAGAAAATCGAACCAGAACACCAAAATTACATAGACTCGGCTTGGCACGGCAATGCGAAAAGGACAGATTGGTTTATCGAAATTGATTGTCTGGCCGAATCCGAATCCGTAAACCAGGGCTCCAACTCAAGCTGAGAAGCCACAAGTACGAGCCGAAGAGCCTGGCGATGATTGCAACAGCCAGTCACTTCATGAAGCTGCTGATGGGGCTGGTATATGTTTATGTCATGTCATATATATATATATATATATGTGTGTGTATATAATTATACATTATATATTAACGAAAATCCATCAGGAAGTGAAGGAGGAAATGCAATCAAGGATCAGGATAGATTGATTTCTCTTAGGCTCTGTAAACTTTGCATGGGATTTGGGATCGTTGATTGCCAATCGGCCAAACTGCTGCGCGTTTTTCTTTGCGTGTTGCTTTTGGCGTGTAATAGCCGGTCTTTTCAACTAAGTGCAACTCGTTTGTCTCCTTGTTGTCGACCACCCCGGTCGCTGGTCACACCCCTTGACTAGCACGGAAAGGAAAAGAAAAGCATTTTTTTTGCCTCAGAAGTCCTGAAATATTATTGCATGGGTTTCCTACCAGGTCTACGCATCATGGAGCAATAGGTGCAACCAACGACGTTGAAACTGAAATTGAGTCTGCGTCACAAAGAGCTGAGAGTTGCGATTTTCGATTGGAACAGAATGCGCCTAGCGCGCAAGCGCGCACACACACACACACACGCAGGACATGCACACATCAGTAAATGCACCAGCACCAGAGTGCAACTATTGCAAACAGCCACAAGAATTCATGTGTGCGCGCGTCTGTGCACAGTGAAGAATGTAATGTGCTGGCGCACCTGTCTGTCCAACATACAGGCACAGCTACAGCAACAACATTCACTACAAATTTGACAGGGCTCAAAGGGCATGGGTTAAACAGCCCCCGCGACAAGATATACAATCAAACCCTGCTCTGATCACTGGTCACCGTCATAGTGACCTGTGATGTCCATTGCCACTGCTTACACTCATGCATTGGTCATGCAAAAGGAAACATTCCACAAGATTCATCGACATCAAGACCCCGATCGAGGATCGAGGATCAGGTCCACTGATGATCAAGGCAAATCGTCAGGTCGGTACACCCTGCTGAACATAGGACCCTGTTTCTCACCTTCAACAGGACGGGGTTGAGACTTTTGTCGGAGCCGTCTTTTGACCTGTGGCTGCTCATCATCGTCTTGTCCACCTGCAGAACGCCGGATGCGCCGGATGCTCCGTCGCATCGACGCTACTCCACTGATGGTCGGTCCAACACTCTGAACCTTGGTGTTGCAGGAGCACTTAGGAATGGTGAATGAAAGTGGGTGACGAATGACAACGCTGTTCAGCTCAGTCACATCCCTCACCTTGCCGCCTCCAATCATCACATCCCCATTCCAGAAACAAACAAGGGTATGAATACTACAGTTTACTATTTAGCCGACGAGGCCACACACACACATGCACGTCTGAACACTTCATGTGACCAATGGAGGCTTATAAGCGTTGAAAGTAAAACGCAGATGGCGCAGCTCTGCTTTTTGCAGCACTTAAAAGACACCCCCAATCTAAATCAGACAGTGAATAGCTGGCATATAGTCATGAAGTCGTTACCGCATCGCACCGCAAATCAACAGCTACATGGGTGTAGGTCGAGCCACGTTGAGGTAGAGAAGGAAATGCAACATATGAACCGTGATCACGAAAAGGTTCATTGAATTTCCTGCCTGCTGGCGCATTACCCGGGAGACGCGTCCCGAAGGCAAATCAACATGGAAGGGGCACCAGCGATATCCTTTCTTCAGGTGTAGAGCTGCATGAACTGGCCATGCCTGTGTCACCAGCAACTCGCTCCCGGTCAACCATCGACCTGATTCAGTCGCCGCGGCCTCATCGTCGATCATGTCGATAAAACCTATTCATGCCGGAAAATTTGGGCTTGCACCCCGCACTGGCAATGTCACATGAGCGCCCGCGAATGAATCGATAGACAGCAAAAGCACACAGTAGAATGGAGCACTCGGAAAACATGAATAACTTGCTCAGATTTCACCGGCTTCACACAAGTTCACACAATTCAAGCCCTGTGACCCTGATCCTGACACGTCATAGTGCCATGGCCCAAAAAATATATAATATATAGTTCGACACTACGTCAAAATTGTGTATGGAACGTTCCGCGGTGTTCCGGACGTATGGAACGAAGGGGCTTCGTAACTGGTCTTGTTCCGGACCTTTGGAATGTGATGAAATATAGGCTATACAAAAATAATAAACATAATATATATATATAAATGTATACTGTATATATGTTATGTATATAATAAACATCTCACTATATGCATGTTGAAGCTACTCACACTGGCTGCCGCTCATTTTCACTTCTCATCTGCACGACATCCTTGTTGTACACCTGTTCAACGCAGGTTTGCCTTGCATGGCCAGTGCTTGTGCACTAGCTAGGACACAACCAGTAGCCAGCGTCACCCACTGGCTACCACGTGAAGGTATCCACTCAGCTTCAGACCTGTCACGCAGGTCCCACCTCCTACTCAGAGGTCCCTATATGGGGTAGATTGTGTCCCCGCGTAGCACCCTAGGCTCCCAGAACCCACGCGCAAAGGATGGCTTAGGAGGAGCCGGAGCCTATGTGAGAACCTGCCGTTTCTTCACCCGGGCTGGTACAAGGGTGGTCCGTGTCTTGGAACGGGTGTGGAACAAAACGGCCCACTCCACCGCAGCACTGCCATCAGGCAGCACATCTTTATCAAAACTGGCAGTTTGGAGCGAGAGTAGCGCAGCAAGCAATTCTTAGACTGCCAGCTGGCAGCAGCCAAGCACATCCCTATACCATCAAACATCACAGCTGTGCCTCTGCGCGCAGCAACTGTAAGTGGTGCAGGCGCAAACCTGCCACAGCTTGAGAGGGAGGGAGGGTTACAAGCAATCCATTCTTAGACTGCCAGCTGGCAGCAGCCAAGCACATCCCTACCATCACACAACAACGTAGGTAGCAGCTGTAAGTGCTGCAGGCACAGACTTGCCAACACAATCACAGGGCTTGGGCATAGTAAACGTATTCTTGCATGTATGCACTCATGTATGTATGTGCGTTCATGTATGTGCGTACACATGTCAAATCAGATTGTGTTCCCGGACCTTGTTCCGGACCTTATCATTTGACTTGCACCCATATAGGCTACAAATGGACAGCAGTTGCCCCGTCACAGCCCCGCCTGACCCTGATGAATGTGGAGGCTCCGCCCAAATAAACCCACAGTTGGCGATGACTGTGTGAAGGACGATCTCACTGGAGTGCATCGCATGAGCCGAGCTCCCGTTTTGGTTGAGTGACCATGCACAGCCCGGCCATTGGTTTCTGTACGCCTGGTGTGTGGTGTGTAGGCAGGCAAATAATGGAACATTATTGAATGCCACATTGATATGCAAAACTCAACAAGGTTAACATCTTTCAGCTTTCCGAGCTCTGCTTTCCACCCAGGAAAAAACAGAAACTTTGAACTGAATGAATTGCCATGCATAGTCAATAGATGTCACATGTCACGCAGTCCATAAGGTGTTTCTGCTGGCGAAGACAGGTCCAAACAAATTACGAAAACTGATGAAAGATACGGCTTTCAAGTGTCCCAGCCCCCCTCCGGCGTCGGGAGGAAGCAGCAAGAATTGCAAGCATACCAGCATGGGCATTGCATGGTGTCAAATACGCAAGTGTAGGTATAGACATGCAAACTTGAAAGGCTGACCGGGCCTCCAAAGATTTTCGTTCGAATGCTGACAAGGCCGCTTCATATTGCCCAGGCTTGGGTCCACCATCATCGGTGTCCTCGATCTGCTCAACTTGCTCAGACCGCTTCACCCATTCCAAGTGCATGAATGCCTTGACAGAAGGCCGTTGTTTGGCCCATGCGAAGTCTTTCTGAAGTTCGTCCTCCATGGTTCCGGAGAATTTGAGAAACAATTGTGATTTCCACCGAGAAAGGGACCCTGACAACACCAACATTAAGAAGCATCAGCATCAGAACAAAACGACGCTACTTATCCAAGAACATGTTACGTGCGGGCTAACGCATCCGAAAACCCAGCGCCTGGGCCTCTGGGATAAGGTGTTGCCAGTAATACTCTCTGAAAGTCATCTCACAGCTTCGGTAGAACCTGGCTGCGAAGTTATCGAAAGGAACTGGCACGCCACATTTGCCACGGTGCACCAAACGCGTGAGTTTGCGTTCACGTCGTGCTGGTTGCCCAAAGTCCGCAGCTTCGGCCACAGTCTCTTCGATGTGGTATAAGTGGCCCAGGAAACGTTGCAGCAACCATGATGGGAATCTTTTGGAATTCTCATGCAGGAGAATTGGCTCCTGCCATCGCCAAGCTTTAAAATCCCCAGGAGAGATGCGGTAGCCCAATAGTAGCAGGTGAAAGTATATATGCCCACTGCTAAGGCTAAGGCTGCCCAGGCTTTTTTTGCTACATGAACACCTTTGTGAACCTAGCAATCTATAGCACGCCAAACCAAGAACAAAAAATGGCAATGACTTGTCATGACTGATGGGCAAGCTTGATAGCTGACAGTCTTCATTTTGGGAAAAAGACGTGCCTGCAGAACCAAACGGTGACCGATCCAAACCAAGAATGGAAGGATCGTTGCATCTCGAATGCCCTGTTGCTTTCCACATGCTGCATATGCTGTACAAGATGTGCCAGCCACATGCAACAGGGCCATTGTCCTAAGAAGGGCCATGCAGCGAGAGGGCGAAGCTGGGGCAAGGGAAAGAAACAGGAAACGGGAAGTGAAACTTGCAAAACCGAACTGGAACCAAACAACATCTTATAGCATGTTGCGCTGTGACGCACTTAGTACTGCCAGCATTTTGCCCGGCCCTTTTTCCAGCCAAGCTGCATGTCGCAGTATTTGCCGTGTGCATAGCACCACCCCCGTGTTGTCACTGCTTCGCCATCTGCAACCATTTTGGATAGAATCTCCAAAGCTAGTTCAGGCTGCTCCTGCAGTTGCTTCACAACTTCCTGCAACTCCGGCCTGTAGAATCCGTTGAGGTCACCGAAGCAGCAGCAAGGATGACTGTCTTTGTGAAGGGATGGGTAGTGCAACAATTCTTTTCTGCAACATTCATCATATTCAACTTGGAAGACCATGCGAGGCGCTTTCACTGTAGCCTTGCTTCCGGAACCACTCGTCTCACGGCCTCGAATTTCTTGCACCCAATGATGGATGATGTTGAGGGTTGTCTCTGGGGCACCTATGCCGGAATAAGCAGTACTGATACTAAAGCTCTCCAATCGGCTTGCAAGTTCTCCTGAAGTGATCACGTCCTGGATTGAGTCGGGGTCCGTGACCTCTTCCACGGCACGCTCAAAGAAATCGAAGCACTCAGCCATGTTCTTCACAACCATCTTTTCCCGGGAGAGACCTCGTACTTCTGGATGGGCACCGGTCATAGTGTCCATCGTGGCCTTCTCTGACTCTGTCATGGGTTTGTCTCCGGCAGGAGCATCAGAACCAAAATAGGCTTCACCGCTATCACCGTCGCATTCCGTGGTTCTGGGGAACAAAGTGGCACCCATATAAACTTCTGGACCGGATACTGAAGGCTCTGCAATCCCACTGGTGTCCGCATTCCTGGTATCATCACACTTGGGCATGCTGCATGCATGACCTGACTCCCTGGCTGCTGCTGGGCATGTGGTGTTCGTGAGCGCTCTGTCAAAGTTTTCCAAGACTGGGCGATGTCTGCAATATGGAGACCGGAGTGGTGATCATCTTCGCAGGCAGGTTGGGCCTGGCAGGATATGGCCGGCAGGGGGTCGCGGTCACAGGAGGCTTCAAAGCGCCAAACGGCAACCAAACGTAGTACCGTAATACTATATACCATAGCCACTGCAAGTCAAACACGTAAAGGAACACCGGAACACCTGAAAATCAGACGCCTTCTGCCATTGATTGACATTGATTCCTGGAAATTCGCATGTTCCACCCCCCACTAACCCTCTTGCAACAAGCCCGCCTCAGCTGGCTTTGATGATATGAATCTCTTCGCTTCGGCGCCATGCAAAGCTGCTGAAGCGTCAGCAAACGTCGACTCCTCATTGACAGATTCGGCCAGCTCCGGGTAGGTCTCCAGGATTGTCCGAGCAAGAGCCACTGTCAAATCAGTATGCACTGAACACTTGTCGTCCTCATCAGGGATCTCATCATGATGCTGAGAGAAATCAAAGCGATCCATCACATTAGTGGCTAAGCCATGGTTCTCCATGTCAGCAAGAAAAGCGGTCTTTGCCAACTGAATGTCCACTTGCTGTGGCCCACCCATGGCCCTGGATGGAGTTGGAGCAGTTGAGATGGCCGATGATGATGCCCTTGCTCCGGATGATTCCTGCGGCTCCTGATGCTTCACATCGACCTCTGACGTTCGCGTTGCTGTCCAGGGACGACTGCAATCAATGTCTTCAAAGACATCAGCAAATTTGAAGTTGATCCAAATCTCCTTGAGTTGGGCGTGTCTCTTGTCAAATGCTTATTGTTGCTAATTAACTGTCCTGGATTTTGGCTTTGATGAGAAAAAATGAGGAAAATGTGGGAAGCTGAAAGAAAAATGATACGTTTGTTTTTTTTGGAACCCCTGTGCCAAACAATCAACCGAAGCAAGCAGCGCCAACCCTGTCTGCCTGTCCTCACCCTGGCGTGGAACTAAATAGAGTGGGGGATCGTACACCTCCTTGATGATCAGCTCCCACAACTGACAGCCGCCCTTGTCAACCCAGCCTTTCTTAACGGCATCATATTCTTCACGGGTAACTCTGTGCTTTGCGAAATGTTTCATGAAATCACCGTGGGGCACAAAAGTGTTTCCACGAAATTCCGCTCTGGCAGCAATGCGGAAAACCCCTTTCTTCTCACTATTTTTGATTCCGGACTCCACTAAATAAATTTGCCCACCAGCCTTGACCACACGGCAACTTGTGTTGCGGACTTCGTGCGTCTTTCTGGTCACAACAGGGGCTAAGAACTTCGAAATGTGGGTGGAATTGATGAGCAAACCTCGGCAATCTCCACCTTTCGACCGTGGCGCTGGCGATCTGGCAGCTGGTGGGTCACCAGCAACAGACGTGCCCCGTTTCTTCGTCATCTCCTTGAATGTCTCCGAATTCAGAAATTCGCGACTTAAGACCTCTAAACCCTAAGAGTCCTTGAGCCTATAGCGGAGCCATCGCAAGCTTCGCCAAATTCTGCTAAACATGCTTGGCCAGCTGCTTGCTTGTTGAAACATACAGTGTGTAATTACTTCACAACATGCACTGGCACTTGAAAAGCAAGTTGGCTACAGCTCTTCAAATCTTCATTTTAATGATCACAACTGCCAAATTACCACGCGGGCTGCATGCACATATGCAAACAAAAAAGGAAACCACAAAGCCAATTGCAAGGTGTAACTTGTTCACGGACAATGACGTCAAGAGGCTCTTGGCAGCCCTTTGTTGGCGGGAAGGCCCTCCTGGCAGCATTTGGCTGCCAGGAAGCAGCTTCCTGGCACTGTTGTCGCTGCCAGGACCCCTCTTCCTGGCAGCCACCCCTGCCAAGAACCAGCCTCCTGTCACACACCCCCCTGCCAGGAACCAGCCTCCTGGCACACAAAGGGCGCTGAGAAGCCCCTCCTGGCATGATAGGCTGCGAGGAAGGGCTTTCCGGCACCAATTTTCTTCACATTTCGAAATTCGAAACCAAATATGTTTTTGGTGGAAAACATGGATTTCTATTGCGCTTTTGGTGAATTTTTCCACGACAATGTGTATGGAGTCTCTGTGTCTCTGTGGGTTTCCATGGGCTAACTCGAGAGTGGCAGGATTGGATAAGCTGGCTGGCAGCCTTCCTGCAAATTCAAAATCAAAACTGAAAAGAAGCAGCAACACTACAAACATCTTGTTTGTTTTCCACGACACGCTCGCAGACTATACAAAATTGTGAAACGGACACTATAGCGGTAGCTATACCAAAGTCAGTCATCGGCATGTCCAGCCTGTCTAGCAGTTCACCAAACATGAAGGCACCATCAGTGATCCCTCACCTCACCGCCTCCAAGCGGCCATAGCAACTAGCAACATTCATTCAAGTGTTTCAGGTGTTGGTTGAAGAGGAGCTCAACCCAGACTCACTGGCACTGTCACTAGACTCACTGGTGTTCTCCAGAGCCATCTCTGCCCTCTCCCTTTCCCTCAGCTGCTCAATCAATGGGAGATCAGCATAACCCCAGTGTGAAGAAGACGTGTCTGAGCAATCTGAGCAGCCGGAAATCTCAGAAATGCCAGAAATCACAGAAGGGCTGTAATCGTTGTCACTGTCACTTCTATCGCTGTTGCTGAGACTCAGGTCCAAGTCTGCATTCTCTGGCCCAAGCGGAACCCTGCAAGAGCAGCACGATTGACACCCCCGGCACACTGTGCAGCTTCGCCAAATGCCCGCTGCAACACATTCGCAGCTTTGCTGCAATTCAGATTCAGAGTCAGATATACAAATCACTTCCCGCACTTCAACATCAGAATCGTCACCAGAAGAGGCCACGGAGGAGGACTCGGAGGACAAGGATATGGTCAATGGCATCAGGTTTTCATTGCCAATGGCATCATCGTCCGGCCATGCTGAAGAAAAGGATACGTATGTAAAATGTTGTTTTTTTGCGTCCAGGTCTCAGAGGCCAAAAAGGTTCAAATTAAGGGATCAAAGCAGATCAAATAATACTATTGAAAACCAATTTGCTGACTCTTGTTCTTGTAGACTGACAAGCCAACTTGAGCCAGATGCTTCCACAAGTTTCTCATGTTTTCATTCCACTGTCCATTGGACTGTCCATGGTTGAGTTGCGAATGTACATATCATTATCATGAAATACAGGAGATGGCACCGCTACCGATGTACAGGGACCAGATTGATGCCCATGCAGCATGCAGCGTGGAGCATGCAAACAACTGACTGGCAAAGTGGTAAAATTCATGTGATCTCCACAAAAGCCTGAAGGATGCAAGGCACATCCACGTGTTCCATTGCCATGTTGAAACCAATGACGAAGGGAAAACATGGCCAAATATACTCGAATACTGAATGAAACATTTCTTTCTTCGAGTGATCCCCACCGACAGTCTGCCTGACACATAGAACTGTAATATATATATATATAAACAAATACATATATATATGTGAACAAATATATATATATATATATACAAACAAATATATATATATATAGATATATATATATATAACAAATATATATATATATAAACAAATATATATATATATATAACAAATATATATATATAAACAGATATATATATATAATATAAACAGATATAGAAATAATTTACTGACATTCTATCTGGCATTCAAAATAAAATATCTTCTGACAGTCTAACATCTACGGCATCAATTCTGACATCTTATCTTATCTGGCATTTTACCTGGCAATCTATTTAACTGGCTTTGCAGTGCATCTGGTTATTTGAATTTGACATGTCATGTCCTCTGGCTTTCCGTTCTTTCTGGCATTCTATCTGTCTGACATATGTCTTGCTGCCTTTCTATTTGCTGCCATTCTAGTTGACATATATTCTGACATCTTACCTGGCATTCTACCTGACATATGTTCTGACATTCTATCCGGCATTCTATCTCGGACAAAATTTTGACGTTCTATCTGGCATTCTTTCTGGCAATCTATTTGGCATCTATTTTGGCATTATTTCTGGCATGTATTCTGGCATCCTATCTAACATTCTTTCTGGCATGTGTTTGGCCCTGCGCGTGCCCAGACTGAGCGCCATGAGCCATGAGCTTCTGACGAGAGATTACTTCACTAGCTGGCCCCCCGACAGTGGAGGAAGAAGGGATGGGAAGGGAATGGAAAGAAAGGGAGGGCAAGGGAAGGGAAGGGAAGGGAAGGGAAGGGAAGGGAAGGGA
>Ga0126342_10007498_pt1 | contig 19486 bp, 21 predicted proteins | sample Cyp1metagenome_FD_92528 | JGI IMG/M metagenome (GOLD analysis project Ga0126342, IMG submission 92528) | Coral microbial communities from Lord Howe Island, Old Settlement Bay, Australia - Cyphastrea 1 metagenome | ecosystem: Host-associated > Invertebrates > Cnidaria > Coral ... | reverse complement strand
TCCAAAAGTGGTCCGAACCCCTGGTGTTTTGCACATTTTGACTTCGAAATGTGCTTCGCGCCACAACGGCGTGCACTTTTTCGAAACTCGACCTCTGAGCCTCCAAAAGTGGTCCGAACCCCTCTAGGTTGTCTTTTCCCCTGGGGTGAAAAATCTTAAGGGTTAGGGTGTGGGTTAAGGGGTTCGGGAGATCCATCTCTCCACCGCAAGGCTGCCGGCCGCCAGATCATTCACCTGCAGCGTTGCGCATGTTGAAGCGGTGACCATGTCATATCCTAACGCAGCAAGTTGTTGCCTTTTAATCTGGTGTGTTTTTTTTTGCGATTACCATCCTAGCCCGCCAGCACTTCATGAATGAAGGCACTAGTGTCTTTGAGCACAGCATGGAAATGGTGTCCTGGTCATCTTATCAATTCAAAAACATCCGGTGAAAGAATTTGCCATATCCAGGGTAATAGCTGATTATCACTGGCACCAAAATTAAAGCATTGTAGATATTGCACCACCGCAAGAACCTGGTTTGGGATTTGACGAGTTACGTTGTACTGGTTCAAACACAAAAATGTGGCTTCTCCAAACATAAATGCAACCCACAAATTCCAACACTACTCGCTATAAAATGCTATCCAAAATTGCCAAAGGGTTTGCATCGTGGCAGATTTTTTGCCCCATAATTGGCTTTAATCCAGATAACTCGTCTTCAAAGTGTGAACAATTCAGAGTGTTTCCAAATTGCCGGTCTTGTCGGTGCATTTTTTTCCTGGCCAGCTCAAGCAGGTAGCTCTCAGGCGACTTCGTTTTCGCCTTGCAAGGCCAACAACTCCTCTGGCGTCAAAGGATCACTCGAATCCTTCTGGCCCTTAACTTCCTCGTGAAAGTGCTCGCGCAGCAAGTCACTGAGCGACTGCTGGTACAGCGGATGGGAACTTTGGGACAGGCAGCGAATGGCGTGCATGTCGATGACGTTCTGCAAGAAATTCATGTGGGACTTGTTCTTGCAAATTCCGAGGTACTGCAAGTTGGAACGCATGGCAGCCTTAGCCAAGGCTCCGCTGCCTGCCGTGGCATCAATGATGCACTTTGCACCGGTGAGGCCGATGATGGCTTCCCAACAGCTCTCAGTCCTTGGAAATTTCGATGTTCAGAGGGTGTTCCCATCCCCTTCTAGGAGCTTAAGTTCAAATGAGGATTGGCACAGCGGTTTGATAGAAAAAGAAAATTGGACGAGCAATAAGCATACAGTACATAGGTGAATGATGGTGAATGCTACTGACCTTTGGCCTATCAGCTGTACCCGTTGTAAAAGCACAGCTGAGGCCAGAACTTTGCTTCCTGCCAGAAGAGTGGAACACCAGCACGGCTCCACGCAGCTGGCTTGGCCCCGCTGTTGTTCTTGCCCAAGATTTGCTCCTTTTCGGCTTCCAACATGCGCGGCAAAGATGTCAGCACAGGCAGGTCAACGCCAACAAAGCCAGTGTCATAGGTGCTAATCTCATCGCCTCCACTCTTGTCCACAAATTTGTCCTGTTGACAAAAAGTGTTTTTTAAACAGCCAATTTTTTTCTGCGCATCAAAATATTGTGCAAACCGACTAACTTGAGGGAACCCGTGTGACATATGCAAGCATGGTTGGATGATCTGGCAGCTTTAGCCAGCAGTCCTCGCGTGGCTTTGTTGACAGCCGCACCCTCGCAACGTTGGACTTCAGGTAGCCAATCTCTTTGGTCACAGAACCTCCGAAAACTCGACGGCCAACCCGAGAAGCTCCCTTGTAGCTAATCCAAAGCTCCGTGGTGGTGGAGGCGTTCTGCAAAACTTTGAGCTCTTCATCTAGGAACTTCCGGTTGGCCAGTGAGCGGCCATCCCAGACAAGCACGAAGTCGAACGGCTTGATCGCATTGCTCTGGATGAATTTAAGCAAGTTCTTGGCATCGCCTTTGTCAGTGAGACTTCCAATGGCGCTCCAAGGCGTCAATTGCTTCTCTTCAAGCAACTCTGTGGACAACACCCACAAACGATGCGACTCGTTCAACTCCCCAGCGAAAGATTTCACTTCCTCTGCCACGGGCTTGTTCCACAGGGCGTTCAGATCTCCTTCTGTGCGCCCGAAAGCCAAGTTGACGACTTTCTTGCGCAAAGCCTGCGCCTGGCGCCAAATCTCATCTCTTTCCTTTTGCCGCCGCTCACCTGCCACTTGACAAAACGGAAGCAAAACAAAATCACCTTGCGTATTGTTTTTGAACACTCGAGCCCCTAATTTTCCTAATGCAGCTGTCTCAGTGTCTTGATGTGTCTTGGATGATGGTGATGTCTAGTCATTCGTTTTCTTCTGCAGCCATGACGCGTTGTGTGGCAAGGTCTGTGTCAGGGTCGCTAGACATCCTGGCGAGTGTGCGAACTGTCATCTTGGGCGCTCCAGTCTCAGAAACTTGCACGATCTCTGAAACTTTGCCAAGCTCTGCCAGTGCTGCCGTCCACTCCTGGTGAAGGTCCAAGTCTTTGAACGAACTCTCTCCGTCATACAAAATCTCCGTCACACCCGGTTTCCTGCGCAGGAAGCAAAAGAAAATGGTGACGTGAGAATTAGAAACCAAGAATTCATAAGGCTGAATTCACCAGGTTTCTTCTCGAGCAGCAGTTTGGTTCAGCTGAATAAAGAGCTGTCTCGACAAAACATATCTACTTGAGTACATCTGCACGTAATCTAGATGTTGATGCTGATGGTCGAATCCTGTCGAATCGAAAAAGCTATTTAAAATGGTAAGATGATGATAATCCGCTAGCAAGGCAGTGGACAAATAGATTGTATATCAACTTTAGCCGGGACACCTGGTGTGGGACAATGGATATCGATACGAACCCTATTTGTATTTGGAAAAATGCATATGGTGTCTAAACTGGGAATTTCCGGCCCGCAAAAATTAACCTAGCGGGATTAGTTCAGTCAGCATGTTTTAGGCGAGCTTCCAGACTATGGAGCACCTGCCCATGCATGCAAATTCCAATTCTGATTTTCAGGTTTGCTGCATCAAATGCGACATGACCTATGCTGGAACCGTATCACAAAAACCCTTACATGAGCTGACTGTCGCCAGAAAAGCCAAGTAGCTTCGACATTTTGATGAGCGACTCATCGTACTCGTTCAAATACAAAGCCAAGGCCAAGCCGTACCAACGTTTGCTGGCTCCGGCAAGAAGTGGACCATGATCTTCCTCTGCATCAACTGGGTACAGAGAATGGAAGAGAAGAGGTCTCCGAATGGCTTGGAGGGCTGCTAGCAAATCCTTGGAAGACTCTACCTGCAACGTTTCCACGACGTGGATCATGTGCTCAAGAAGGAGGTATTTCGACAAGGTCACATGGAACCAGCCCCCTGCATCTTTGCCTCCATCCAAGTTCTTCGAGGTGAAGAATGCTGGCTGGGCTTGCTCACGCTTCAATGCCACATAAGCCGCATGAAGCACCCACAAAAGGGCATCTTCGATCACCTGGCAGCCCATGCAAAAACTCAAAACCTATAATTTGGGTTCGGTTAAGTTGGGACTTGGGAACAAAATTCGCTATCAATCCGTGTGAGTCAGTCACCCCCGGCTTTTGAAAAAGCGATGCCTCTGCAGGCAGTGATGCAGCAATTTGCGACAGACGCACCAACTTCACGTAGCCAGAATTGAACACAGCAACTCCGAACTCCTTGTCGATCATTTTCAAGCCTTCCAAGCATTCCGCCGAAAAGCGGCGCATGGCGACAATTCCATTCACCAAAGCCTTGCTAGCCTGCGCACCTCGAAAGGAAATGTCCCGTGCCTTGAGAAACTTTTCTTGCTCAGCTGGCTTTTTGCTGGAGAAGGTGCTGAGCAACTGGTTCACCTTTGCTGCCCAATGGCTCCAAGTGTCAGTCAACTCACTGGCTGTCTGGTAATCCTCTGAGGCCATGAGGCTGCGTTGCAGCAAATACGTCTTGTCGCCACCAGAAACACATGTCAAAGTCACACTCCGCCCACATTGCCAAAGCAACTGGACCGAATCGTTGTCCGAAGCTTGGATGGCGCGGCACATCTTCACCTAGGTTGCAATTCAAAGCTATAAACGGTAGATGATGAAGTGGTAACCCTGGCGTGTTGCGTCTTTAGACGTCCCATTTCTTCCCTGGTGATGATTTCATGCGAGTCACCCACCAAGCGGCAACCATGGCGTGTCCAGCGATCACAAAAAGAGTCTTTGGAAAGCTGTTCTGGTCAGGAACGCTACCTTCTGGTAGAAAGCAATGGACTGCAAAGGGGAAAAGAATGCGCTGCTTCTGATCGAAATCTTGCGGCACAAAGCGCTTCTCACAAGTGAGAATCTGGTCAAAGCTAGGTGAGTCCACGTCAAGGAAACTGTTGTCAAGCGGGTTCAACCAGGTGACGACACCACCTGCTTCATAGAGACCATTCTGCAAGCACGTGGCAGCGTTGCTGGGCCGCCACATCTCTTCTTTGTACCTTAGAAAACAGATACATTCCAATAAGGGACACCCAACCGCGCCCAAATTTTACAAAAACAAACAGACAGCACCCTTTGGCCAGTCAGGATGCCCGTCTTGCTGCGAAGCCAGGCCAACATCCAAGGGCTCATGCTCATGCAACGGGGTCGCAGCAGACTTTCCGAGGTTCAATTTAAACAGAAGCTCTGGCAGCTTTGCTTTTACCTGGTCAAGACGCTGACGACAAAAAGAAAGGCTTTCATGTAACGCGTCGAAGACGCTATATAACCGGATAGGGCGGCCAAGTTGCAAAGGGAATGACTTTACGCAACATACCGAAGCCGTCAGTGGTCTTGGCATCCTCCTCGGACGGCCACTCAACCACACCCACGCTCCCTGATGCTGCACTCGCAGCGGGCGGCACCAAAGGCTGGACAGGTGTAGGTTGCACATCAGTCTTTGCAGCCTCACCAGTCTTTGCCTTCTTTGCTGCCGCAGCTTGAGTCTCAGTCTGACTTGCCGTTCTTTTCTCTTTCGGCGGCATGGACACGCCAGCCAGACCCAGTTAAACCAACAAGTTGCGACGTCTAGGAGACTTTGGGAGAGCCAAAACCTATGGAAAGTCAAATTATCTTCGATAGAAGTACCTGTGAGAAGGAAAAGGCAACCTTTGAAGCTTGTATGCAAGCAGTCTGGTGGAAAACATTACCATTTTCAAGTAGGTGGTACAAACTTGCACCATGACACATGAAGGAGCAACCGACCTGCTTTCTGTTTTTGCTGCACTACCCCTGCAGCTAGTCTTTCTTGGGACAAGGTTTCAAAGCTGGATGCTCTACCCCTGTCCGAACACACTCCCGAATCTGCTTCGCAGACAGAAAAATGTCTTTCGCTCGTTTCAAAACAAGCTGTGGCTGACCCTCTCCGATCTTCCACATCGAGTTAGGCCTCAGACGAGCCGTGACGACGCTTTAACGTACTTAGGAGACCCTTAAAATAAGAGTTTCAGCAAATGGACCCAATGAAGGGTAGATTTGTTGCGCCGAAGGGTCAAATCCAGCCCCCTTTCAATCATGACAAGTCACAAAGTGACCAATCTCTCCATCATCTGCACACTGGAGGGATGCTTCTGCTGGAAGTCAGAAGTGATGGAGAAAAAGCGTTTGGTCCACAGGGCAGGTCTATGTACCTCAGCAGCGCCATTCCTGGCGAAGACCTCGGCCTCAATGAGCGGCTTGCCCACTGCCACTGCACAAAAGAAGGCGTTGTGAAACCAAGGCCTCAGTTCATATGTGATGGAAGATGCATGACAGCCTAGCCCAACAAACGCGAAGCGTGTATAGAAGAGGAAAAGACAGAGTATGGAATACACCTGACGCATATAGATACAGAAGTGACGAAGCAATCGGAAGATAGATCGACTTGTTCAGAGAAAACTCACTGATAACATAAAACAAACGCTCACCTGAATAAGCTGATTAGAGGAAAGAAGGGCTCAATCGCTGAAGCAATGGCAGGACAGATGTACAAAAGAAAAAGATTGGACAAGCACGATGAAGAGAGAGAGAGAGAGAGCGGGGGGGGGAGAGAGAAAGAGCGAGAGACACACACACACATATATATATAATTATATATATATATGTGTGTGTGTCCATCTGCTTTTATGCAAATACGTGTATATATATATGTATATATGTGTGTGTGTTTCCACACTAATTAGCTTTTTTGATGTATACATATACATATAATCCAACGAGCCATCCACAAGAGGCAAACTGCAATAGACTCCAAGCGCAAACTACGAATAGAAGATCTGGTGTGTCACTATATGCGGGCAGGCAAGAAGCAGCACGCTAAAGTGGCAGGTTATATGAATGAGGTCGGTATTGAAAGAAACAAATGCACAAATATGGATGCGAGATACCTCAGGTCGTCGAGCGACGGTTAGAACACTAACTTCCGACCATTGAAAACTCCAGCAGCAGCCAATAAGTCAAGAGAGCAAGCAGAGGGAAAAACAGAAAGAGGAGCAGTCAGATGGACATCACGGTATAAAGTATAAAGATATAGGATGTAAGATGGCATCAAGATACAAGCCACACTGGAGTTAGGACAGGCCCTGCCCGACCAAGAGATGATTCATTACTGTTGGAATCTTTGGTCGCGCGCACAAAAATACTGGGGCTAGGACGCCACAGCTTTGGAATCTGGGACACATCGCAAGGTGCGCCAAGAAGGTATCACCACCAGGTGTGCCCTGCGCACAGATTTGATCAGGTCCACCATGGATATGCCGACCGCCAGCCGGATAAAAGTCGTAGAACCATGCTGGGCGCTGTCTCTCAGAGGAGTAGGACACAAATCCAAGACCTGCAAAGAGATCTTGTTGACGTAGAAAAAAGCCTCTGAAGGCACTTGTCTAGACAGCAGCTGGCAGGTTCGCCGGTTGGCTTGGTAACAGCTCTTCTCTGGATGCAACGACCTTTGCTTTTTCTCCTCGTCCTTTTTCTCTTTTCGTTTGGCCGCAGAAGCATAAACAGATTCCAAGCTACACTGTGCAGGGTTCTGTTCCCGGGCTCTGTGCTGCGGTAGAGCGTCCCGGGATAAACCCAACACTGTCAGCGATTTAGCTGAGACCTGTTTGGAAATGTCACGCACCAGCTTGTCAGTAGCTTGTGCTTGGCAACGCAGAATGCTGACTTCTGTTCCCTCCTTTTTGGCACGGGCTTTCCCTTTGTCGTTCCGTGTTTTGTACAGCCTGAAGCGGCTGCCAAATGCAGAACGCCAAATGTCAGCCAACTCTAGGCTCAAGTCAGTAGCTCGCAGCTGCGGCACCTCATCGCCTTCGAAGAAAGACCTATGGCAAAAGTCTTTTTCTTCCTCCGGCCCATCCATGGCGATGTCAAGAAGCATGCTGACGGTCACGCCGCTATCTTCCAGAGGCCCCAGATGGCAGGCCTGGATTTTGGCAAGCTTTGACAAAGCACGCTCAGCACCAGTGCTTGTGTCCAGGAAGCCCAAGTAGTATTCTACAAGTGTGGAAAGGGATTGGAACTTGCCAGACTCTGTCACTTTCACCGCAAAATCGGCTGCAAGGGTGCTTTGCCAAGCTTTTCGGTTGTCCACCTCCTCCCCGCCGCGCAAAGAGTCCTTATAGTCTTCGTGGAGCTGGTGGGCAGCTGCCCACCACTCCCTGCAAGCCGCAGCCCAATCAGGATGACGAAGGCCAGAACGCAAAAGCCGTTCCAAACGTGCATTGGTAAGCATCTCAAAATTTTTCCAGGCAGCCGCATCCTTCTTTCCATGATGGAACGACACCAAGTCGAAGACAGCAAAATCCAAAGCAAAGCCTCTGATTTCTGAATCGATTTCAGCCATGGTTGCGTCCACCACTGCGTGCATACTGTACACACACTTCTTGATGTCATTCTTCCTGGTTTCCGGCCACAGCTCATGCACGTGTGGACCATAATGGATTGGAGGACATTCCATGGCTTGCTCACAGATCAAGCGGGTCACTGTCTGCACACCTTCTGCCTCATCGAAGATGTGGTTTTGAAAGAAAAGCACTTTCAGCCTCCCAACATCGGGCCAGAACACAAGTTAACAAGTTGACAATTTCAACCCTTTCTTGAAAACTGTCCGGGGCTGAGCTGGCCTGGCCTGTGCAACATTTCTGCTTTCTGCCGATGCGTCTTGGCAGGGTCATGATCTGCTGTGTCGAACTGCCGGAGAAAGCGGAGCATCTCTGAAGAATAGTCGGACGCAATCCCAACAGTGAGCAGGAGGTCAGGGGTCAACCTCTGCAGCATCTGCTCACACTTCGCCCGGAATGCACGACTTTGGCGGCTGTCCTGGGATTGGATGGCCAAAAGCAAGGCAATCGGAACAATCATCGCGGCAAAGCGCCTCAAAGGCGCATCCTGGGAGTTCCATCGAACCTGAGAGAAGTTCAAATGCTTCAAGCGACTGTCAAAGGCTTGCGCCAACCCTCGCAGGCTTGTACCTGAGCCCAGAAGGTGTCAGGTCAGAGAATTGCATGCTTGCTACCTTCCATGCTCATACCTATACAACACATTTAACACTGCCATATTGACAATGATAACCGCCTTAGTCGAGGCACATCGTTTTGAATTGCCCAGAATTTGCTTCTCCACTCCACAGAATTCATGACTTCCGGTACAAGCCCTCCTGACCCAAAGAGAAGATCGCGGACTTCAGCCCACGTCTCTTGTGCCTGACAAGGCCTTTCTGCACACAACCTCCGGGCAAGCATGGAACCATGATTCCCCACCTGTCAGGTTAGGGTTGATGTTAGATTTTATGTCAGCTGTCCCACCGCCTCCTTCTCCTCGTCCTCCTCCGCCTCCGCCGGACCTCAACTGAAAGCGCTTGATCCCAGCCTTCCCCCGCCGGACCCGAACAGCAAGCGCAGGATCAGAGTGCTCCCCGCCGGACCTCAACTGCAAGCGCTACATCGCAGTGTTCCCCGCCGGAACCCAACAGCAAGCTCAGGATCAGAGTGTTCCCCGCCGGACCTCAACTGCAAGCGCTAGATCACAGTGTTCCCCGCCGGACCCGAACAGCAAGCTCAGGATCAGAGTGTTCCCCGCCGGACCTCAACTGCAAGCGCTAGATCGCAGTAAGCAAGCTCAGGATCAGAGTGTTCCCCTCCGGACTTCAGCTGCAAGCGCTAGAGCGCAGTGTTACCCACCGGACCCGAACAGCAACCTCTGGATCAAAATGCTCACCGATAAAACAATGCTGTGAGTCTTGCAATGGGACTTGTACCTGAGGGTTTGTACTAGAGCACGGAACTCCTCCCCTTCCCTCGACTTCTCTCTTGCCCCCTTCTTGTCCACTTCCCCAACTGAAGAGAATGTCAAAGAGAGAATGCCAGATAGAATGTCAGAATAGATGTCAGATAGAATGCCAGATAAAATGCCACAATAGATGCCAGATAGAATGCCAAAAAAGATGCCAGAATAGATGCCAGATAGAATGTCAGAAAGAATGGCAGATAGAATGCGAGGCAAAATGCCAAAATATATGTCAAATATATGTGAGGATATATGGCTTGAAATGCCATGGTGGGGATCACTCGAAGTAAATAGTAATCAATATGGTTCTCCCTGTAAAAAAATGTGCGGTCACACAACCAACTCTTTGAAGAACTGATCAGAAAGAAAAACCAAGCACATCAGGTGGCCCATGCCTCGCCTGATCGCATGGCAGTGATCACGGTGTACCAGCGTCAAATTCGGGAATGTCTCGGTCAAGATTCTTCCCGCCTTCTGCGCAGCTGGGCATCCATCAGCTGTGAAGTGGCGAAATATCTCCTTCAAGTGGGTGTACACCCAAGGGTCCGCATCACCAAACAATGGGGTAGCTAGCAGCTGCAAGCCGCGGTCTATGCTATCAGCCATGCGGGCCGCATAGTCATCCTCATGGGCAGCAATTGAAGACTCACCAATCCGAAGGACCTGAACGAGTCCGGCGCCGCAGTTGCTGTGAAACAGAATCGCTCGGTGATCCTTTTTGTCGTCCACAACGATGGTCATGGTGGTGGCCTGGAGTAAGCAAGCGACCTTCCGGCGACGGACTTGCTCCCGCAAAACTTTCACAATCTGAGCAACCGCTCGCCTTTTCACTTCCTGCGGCTCGGCTCTCTTCTGACTAATGAAAGCTTCTGTGAAAGTGGTGGCTTCCATGCTCTTAAAAGACTGGGAGGACTTCACATACCTCCATACCCGCAAATATTCTTCCAGCTGTGGCACTGCACCGCCAAAGCCGTCACCTTACAGTTCGAATATGACAAAAGAACTTGTTGCCACTTGCCACCAGGGATTCTTGGAGCATTTTTTCAATTGCATGTTTCTCTGATTTCGTAAACACTTGGGGTGCTCTAAAGTAGGAAAAAGGCTTTTATTTTCCATGTCACGTTCAATGGCTGAAGCAGGTGCAGAGCCAATGTGCGCTTGGCCAGGATGGAGGAAACAATGCAAAGCTGTCCGGTGCACAGTGGAGAGGCTATGTTTCCTGAATGTTTGCAAAAAATAAAGATTTCAGCGTGCGGTCTGAAATTTCTACAAACTCTGTCCTTATGGTGCTCGCTTGCATGCTGCTCATGCTGCAGACTTCGTAGCGGCCCCACTTGGTGTTCAGCCGCCGCTTCAGCTTCTCAGACTGACTGGAGGCACTGCTGGGGCTACATGAATCGGAAGGGTGCGCCACCAAGCGTGCCAGCATAGATGCGCAAACATCACAGCCAATACCCCAAGAAAGACCAAGCCGCGCGGGCTTCTCATTGAGCCAAATCATCTGCTTGCTACTGCACAGACGCTATGCTTTGGCGCCAGGACTGCCGATGCACAAGGTATTTGCAACGAGGGCATTTCGAAGCAAAGTGCTTCGGGTCAGGATGCAACTTCCGGTGCTCCATGTGCCCTTGGGGTTGGTCTCGCCTAAGTAACATGGCGAGCGGCCTGTTCCTTTGCGGCTGGGACCGCTGAGTTTTGCTCTGCTTTTTCACACCTTGGTGGCTGCCTTTCGCCTGCCATGGTTGTTTCACAAATCGGCAGCTTCCTTCGGCAGGCCCATTGGCCTTGTGTCTCTTGGTGGTCCCATTTCCGCTGCCGTACAGTTCGTCTAGGCCTCTACCCCTTTTCATTATAGTGGATTGATCCGAAACAGTCTGCGCTCGGCACATGGAAAAAATATAGAATCTGCGCTCGGACATGGAAACGCAATCCTTCTGTGGGGCCCGGCAAAGCATTTACAACGAAACTTCCCAACAATTTGGAAACAAGCGCAGTGAGTGTGAATGAAGGAACATCCTGGCATGCCGCTCTGCTTTGGGACCTGTGTGTCTCACCGTCTCTCGCTGAGCCACTTCTAATGGCTGCATCCAAACAACCTACCTAGCTGTAGATTTCCGACAGCGAACGTTTGACCCGCTGGACACCCGGTACTCTGGCTTGAGCCTTTGGCTTTCTGTTGCGACACGGGTGCCGGGACGAACCTGTTTTATCTTTGGCCTTGGCTTTCTTCTTGCTACCGCTCCTTCTACGTGCAACTTTTTGTCCAGCACCCTCTGCGAGAATTAAACGCGCAGCTTTCCATTGAAAGATCAAAGGGCCAGAGCTATGGTCTACAACTGCAGACTGAGCAACTTTCTTGTTTGAAGTCAACGACATGGCTAACATCATAGCTAATCCAACAGCCCGCAGATGCATGCCATTGCCAGCCATGGCGTGCAAAGCGGACACTCCAACTGCCCGAGAAGAGCACACTTTGGCTGGCAAGCCGAGGAGCTTCAACTTCTCTGCCGCCGAAAGCAGGCGTCTAGTGCCACTAGAAACCAGCAGAAGCTTGGAACTGGTTGTCAAACAGGGTACAAATCCCCATCCAACAGGCATGCGGTCATAGGATTGAGACACATCCAGCACGCATGGAAATTGCTTGCCTCGATTGGCAGCTAGCACCATTTCAACCGCGCTACTTTCCCGGGGTGTCAAGAACCCGCATGCAGAACCAGAACTGTATGCTGAAGGTGGGAGGCCCAATCCCGGTCGAGCCTCATTGTGCTTCTTCACCCATTTTGCTCCATACCGACTTGCAGATCCTGAACGTGTTGCCTGGGATGCTGGGGCGACTGCCCCTGCATCCAAATAATCTGTCAACTGATTTGCCGGCAAGGATTGCCTGATTTCGACCATAGTCTCTGCAAAAAACTTGGCAATGACACCTTTTTCAGAGGTGAGTGCCGCATCTCTGCGAACCATTACAAAATAGATCCGGGGACGTCTATGAGGCTCCTGCAATGCCACGGAAGGACATAGAGGAAGCACGCAAAGCAAATAGTCATCCAGCAGGCCAAAGCGTTTGAAGCTTGCCAGAAGCTGACGTTTGTAATTCATAATGCCGCCGACATTCTCCAAGACAATCCAATCAGGTCGAAGGTGACCAGCTGTTTTCAGGACAGCAAAGAAAACCTTTGCTCTAGGGTCTCTGAAAGCTCGTCGGACTGTCGATTGCCTGCTGTATGGCTGGCATGGAAATCCAGCCACATAGCCGGTGACATTCTGAGGGAGCGAGGACACGGGCCGAGCCAGGATGTCCTCAAAGATCACGTTAGCTCGACCGTTCTCTTTCAGCCACTTGCGGACAGATGGATTGCTGTCACTGGCAAACCTTGCCAGGGCTGTGCGGCACAGAAGCTTACACACCAAAGAAATAGTGATATGAATTGGAACACGCTTGTTTCTGAAATGCAGAAAAATACATAGGCTAAGACAAGATACGGCTGTTCAAAGGGTATCTCGCATGCTTCGGCTGCAAAAGCTGGGGTATCCAAGCCGCTACAGTCTGTGGCTATCTTCTGCGTGAAGGAAGAAGTCAAGTAAGGCGTCTGGCCTAAGTTGTGTGGAAGCCATCTGGCACTAGATCGCAGAACAGCTGCTCGCAGCAACCTACACCGGCCATCCGGCGGACCGGTCATTGCCAGTTCCAGTACTAAGCCAGAGATCATTGCGCGAGGAAAACTTTTGGAGTTTGCTTCTGTGAATTACCTCGGTGACTTTTGAAAGACAACCAGGTAATTTTTCTGATACATTAATCACCCGAATTCATTCCATATCGAAAAGTGAAAAGGTACGAACTTGTTCCAATTTCTGGGCAACATGTACCTCGCAGACTTTTGAAAGATCAAGAGGTAATCCACTATCACAGAACGGAACCAGGCCCCACGGCACCTCTCGGATGCTCTGGGCCTTTTGTGAGACATCACGCAGGGCAAAAAGAAATGGATTACAAGAACCTTGGAATGCAATTGACAACTAGGATTTCTAAACTGCTGACACGAATCAACTTTTCACGCTATTCCCAAAGCATGTCACATCTGGCCACAAAGAGAATGCTTTCCCAAGCCTTCTCTGAAATCCTGGTGAAACAAAATTACATGTTCTCAAGTATCTACGCAGGCAAGGTGCGGTGTGCTGGCGCAGCTGCGCAAGCTGAACGAATCCGGTCCTTCCACAACCCTGCCTCTGACAAACGGCAAGAAAGAATTTCCTGGGGAGTCGGCGCCTTCGCCCGGGCCATCGGCAGAGGCATTGTGCGGACTTTTGTGACCTGCACGTCTTGACACAACATGCACCATTGGCTCACTGAGTCCTTGATGCTACCCAGCTTGCCCAATGGCCTGAAGAGGTTCTTTCCGACGCATGCCTCGTACAAGGTGGATCCGGCTGAAAAGATGTCAATGGCCGGCGTCAACAGGGAGCGATCAACCTCATTCACATAGAGCTCTGGGGGCCTGTAGCCCTCGGTCACGTACATGGAATAGTGTGTGACCTTTTTGTCGCGGAAAGATGTGAACTCCATGAGGCCACAGTCTGTCAGCTTCAACGAACGTGTCTCTGACAGCCACAGGAGGTTCCCGGGCTTGATGTCCAGGTGACAAATGTGTCTCGAATGCAGCAGTCTCAAGGCACAGGACAGCTGGCATGCAAGGAGCTCCATCCTTTCATCTTTGAACAAGTCACATGTCTTGAGAATCTTGTCGAGGGATTGGCCCCCGTGTTCCATAGAATACCATGGGCAAGGCTCTGCTGCAGGGTCAGATGCAAAGACCGAACAGAAGTAGGTGTGATAGCGATCCCCCAATTCGGACACAAGCAGTTTCAACCAATCCGTTTCTCGCAGCATGTTTGTCTGACCATGGCGGCCACTGAAGAGCTTCAGCACCACAATTTTCCCTGTGCTTTTGCAAAAGGCTTCATAAGCCTTTCCGTAGGAGCCCTCTCCTAGTTTTTGCTGCAGCCTAAATGCACCCTGCAAAGCGACAGGTACCTGCTGTGAGTACAGGGGAGCCTTAGCCTCGTCAGTTTGACATGGCATCTGTGGAAGCTGCTTGCAAAACACACCAGCTGTGGACATCGCAATGTGCTGCTGGCGAACTTCCTCAGCACTTCTGTCTCGATAGGAAGCTTTCTTAGCAGCAGTCAAACTCTTCCACTGCGCGGAGACTCTCTTCATTTCTCGCGCATGATCATCTTTTGTGCCCTGACCTTTCTTCAACTTGTAATTTTCAGACAAAAAGATTGCAAACGGACGCCTTGCTTTGGGGCAAAGTCCGTCTTTAAGGGCGGCTTTCCTGAGGCCTGGCTGAAATCTCACCGCTGGCTTCGGCAGCTTGGTCTTGCAGGTGAGCCGATGGGTGACAACCATTTCCCACAAACCTCGAAGGGAAATAACCGCAGCTGCTCACCTGCTTCCAAACCTATACTTGCCAAATGTGAACCTGTACAGGACAAAACCCTTGAGCCAGCCGCAATGCTGCCCTGGCACATGGACATTTCCGTGGTATGTTCAAAGCACAGATGCAAGCCACACGACATATCACGAGATTGCAACTTTGAAACAAAATTCATTCTCTCCAGCAGGTCACAGTCTTGCTCGGAGGAAAAATGCCACCATCCATCTGATGATGCTGATAATGATAACCGTGATGCTGATGATGCTGACGATGATGATGGTGATGATGGTGATGATGGTGATGAGGGCGATGATGACGATGACTGCTGACGAGGACGAGGGCTAGGATTGTGATGATGATGATGATGATGATGGTGATGATGAAGAGAAGAAGAACAAGAAGATGATGATTCAATGATTGCGATGGTGACGATAATGAAGGAGAAAATGATGGAGATTGTGATCATGATGATGATGATGATGATGCTGTAGATGATGTGGATGTTGATGTTGATGTTGTTGTTGTTGTTGATGATGATGATGATGATGGAAAAATGGTGGTGGGGGTAACGATGATGGCCGATGAGGGCGAGGACATTGATGATGATGATGATGATGATGGTGATGGTGATGGTGATGGTGATGATGATGGTGATGAAAATGCAGATCAATATGATGAAAAAGATCATGGTGATGCTGCGGTTGATGTGGATGTTGATGATGATGATGATGATGGTGATGATGATGATGCTGATGATGATGATGATAATAACGATAGTGATGATGATGATGGTGATGCTGAGGATGATGTGGATGTTGGCCATCGATGATGATGATGATGATGAAGATGATGATCATTAAAATGGTGATGGTAACAATGATGGCTGAAGAGGACAGGGACGATGGCGATTGTGATGGTGATGATGAAGAAGAATATGATGAGGATGAGAAGTACGATTATGATGGTGATGATGATGATGATGATGCTGATGATGCTGATGACAATGTGAATGCCGATATGGGTGACAATGGTGCTGATATTGATGTTGATACTGGTGTTGGTGTTGTGATGGTCATGATGATGATGATGGTGATGATGATGGTGCTGGTGATGATGACGACGACGACGATGTCAAAGGCACCAAGTGCCCTTAGAGGTATCTACATCTTTGCACTTAAGCACTGGCAAATAAACATGCGTGCGAGGTAACCTTCGGACGGTCTGTTAAAATGCCACATGCCCCATCCCTTGCCACAAGGATCAATGTGTTTTAGAAATTCCTGTTTTGCCTCGGTTTCGGCACCTTGCGCGGCCAAGTTCATGTTTGCCCGCAGCGCATCACATTGGTTCACCCTTCAGACTTTCCTGGAATGTTGTCTTTGACTTGCGCTTAGGTGTTGTGAATTCTCTGAGCGAAGGCCAACAGTGCTAGCTTACATCCAGGTTGAAGCATGTGTTTGTGTCCAACTTCAAACGAACGTTAACATGCCCCACCCCACCTTAGCCCAACCCACCCAACTCAACCCACCGCAGCTACATAGCATGAACAAAGTGTTCAACTTGAAACGGACCTTAATATGCACCACCCGATCCCACCTGACCAGCCTAGCATTCCATACGTCGTAAACTTCAGATACACATTTTCAGATGCCCCGCCCCACCATCAGCGTAGCATGCAGCATGTGCTACATGTACAACTTCACGTGGCAAGCATCACGTCTTTATTCCGCCCCGCCCCAGCGCTAGCAAAAACATGATGCGGATTGTGATCGCATGGTGGTGATGAGGATGATGGCGGTGAGAAAACCACTTCTGAGGCATCAAGGGCTGGCAGGGTGAAAGCTCTGGAGCCTTGGCTTCCTGCAACGACAGAGTATTGTTGCAGGCACACTTGGAGAAGGCATCTGCGAAGGCTACCTGTAAAAAAGGTTTCGCACAAAAATCTCAAAAGGCAAACCAGGTGTCGCTACACACAAATTCACGGGCTCTGTCACAGCCTACGACAAACTAGCTTCCATCCGTCGAAAAAATATGTTCGCTCTTGAGTTTAGGTCAGTGTGGCAAGCACATGATACCAACTCTGTGTATCCTGCGCCTACAAAAATGACGCAGCATAGACTCAAGGCAACCTGGCCAGGTAAAAGGGCCGAAGGTTCAGAGGCAGGATGGGTCCATGTAGGCAAAGTTTGAATCGAAACATAGCTAACCCCAACTACAACTGCAACATGCTTGCAGAAAGAAAATCACAGGCCTTTCTGACCGACACATAATCGTTTCACGTTGTCTGTTAGGTTTGACACATTCCTGCAGCCGTTCTTCAGCCTTGAACTTTGTTCATTCTTCAAAAAGACAGTGACTGATCCCAACTCCGATGCAAGCAGTGCCCTTGCAGCAAGACGCCCCGAACAACAATGTCAGTTCCTCCGTCTTGAAAAAGTGAGACTGTTACATAGTTCGTATTCTCTCCTGTACAAAGACTGCTTCTAGAATTGTATAAGAGGGCTCGCCCCTCAGTCACACCAGGCCCAAGAAAAACCACATCATCGCATGGCGGCAGTGCTTGGGGCAAGTCGCATCAGGCTGTAAAGTCACTTCCATTGAACGCATAAACATCCAGGACCAAACCAACAACCACCATCCATCTATTCCACTGCCCAGGCCTTGTTGCTATGAATCTGGTTATGCCCGCAGGGCCACAGCGGTCTGACATCTGCGGAAGGAAATGGGAATGCAAAAACGAAAACGGTTTGCATGCGTAGAATTTATGATCTCTCATTGCATCAAAATCAATATGGCACAACTGCATGCCCACAACGTTCTCCTACCGACTCGAAAACTTTGCGCACTCAGGTTTGACACTGCTGTCATTTCCAATGTAGCTCAACCGCAAGAAATATGGCAACGTGTCAGTGAAAATCAACAGAACTATTTTCCGACTAGGTGTCCTACCAAAGCCTAACAACATCTCTGTCGAAAGGAAGCTGAGGACGACATCAAGTAAAGAATCGCACCAGGCGGCATCAAAAACATCACGCCAAACATCAAGCAACTTGACACTTCCAGGCAAGCCTGTCCATCTAGTCGCCGGCCCAGCTTTTAGTCTGGATACTATGCTTCGAAAAAAGAGAGGTTAATTCCGGCCCCCAAGTCTTCAGGAAAGCTGTCTACATTCATCGACATCTATAGCAACACCGTTGAATATAATATAACCAAAAAACAAATACATATAAGAATAAATTTAGATACATGCAAATATGATTAGGTGTATATCTATTTATCAATCGATCGGTCTTTGTATCTACCTTTCTTTCTGTCCTTCTATCTGCCTGAAAGGACACCAAATAGAGATATATATATATATATATATGTGTGTGTAATATCTCAATAAGTATGTATCTATATACATACCAAGTCAGTTTGTTCGCTCGTTCGTTCTTTAGTTGGTTGGTTGGTTACTTTGTTTGGTAGTGATTGAGCTTTACTCAGCTAACTAGTGAATTAGTCTGTTACTGAATTTGTTGGTTAGTTACTCTGGGTTCTTTGTTTAGCTCCTTAGTTCGATCCTTCGTTAGGTAGTTCCTTCGTCCGTTACTTCGTTAGTTACTCAATCAGTGAGGGGGTTAGTCAATTATATAATTAGCCAGTTTGTCAGTTAGTTCCTTAGTCAGAAGTTCGTCATTAGTCATTCTTTAGCTATCTATTAGTTAGTGAGTTAATTACTTAGTCATTAGGTTGTGAGTTAGTCCGTTAGTCCATTAGTCAGTTAGTTAGTTAGCTAGTTAGTTAGTTAGCTAGTTCGTTCATGCGTCAACTATTTTCGGGCCACTATATTTTGTTAATCACCTATTCCTTGAGTCAGCGAGTTACTTAAAAATTGTTAAGTAGTCTGTTCATGAAACAGATTGAAATAGTTAAATGTTTTTTGGTTAGTTAGTGAGTTGGCAAGCCGGTCAGTCAGCCACTCCGCAAGTCAGTCAATCAGTTACTTAGTTTTCTCTGTCACTCAGTCAATAAGCTGGTGCGTAGATAAATCAGTTGGCTGGTTGTTAGTTCGATATGTACTTGATAAGTTACATATTTGAATCTGCTAGTTTTTTTGTTAGGAAGCTAGCTCGTTATTTGCATAGTTAGTTTGTTTTTAATCAATTCGTCAGTTCGTCAGTTAGCTCCTTCATTAATTTGTTAATTAGTTAGTAAGTGGGTGAGTGGGTGAGTGAGGTAGTTAAGTAGTTAAATAGTTAGTTGGCTGCTTGGTCAGTTAGCCAATTGGTTTGTTAGATAGCGGCCTCGCTTCTTGGTTGGCTGATGATTCGGTGAGCTACTTTATTGGCTAGTCGGTTGGTTAGTTAGTTTGCTAGTAGGTTCTTTTTCCCCGATTAGGTACGGGTTTAATTGGGTGGTTCTTTGGCTATTCATTTGTTGGTTCGTGAGTTGTTTAGTTCGTTAGTTATTTAGAGAATTAGTTAGGTACTTAGTTGGGTGCTTTTTTAGGTACTTAGGTAGTTAGTAAAGTAGTTAGATAGGTAGATAGTTAGTTTGCTAGTTGGTTGGTTGGTTGGCGAGTTCATGAGCTAGTTAATATATATATATATACATATATATATATATAGACATGAATATACAAATAAACATATACATGTAGACACAATATATACAAATAAATACCATGACTATATATATATATACATACATATATATATATGGGTATGTCTCAAAATGAGGAGTGCGGCCCGGGAAGTTTGACTAGGGGGTATGATTCGTGGGT
>Ga0126342_10007497_pt1 | contig 19486 bp, 12 predicted proteins | sample Cyp1metagenome_FD_92528 | JGI IMG/M metagenome (GOLD analysis project Ga0126342, IMG submission 92528) | Coral microbial communities from Lord Howe Island, Old Settlement Bay, Australia - Cyphastrea 1 metagenome | ecosystem: Host-associated > Invertebrates > Cnidaria > Coral ... | reverse complement strand
TCCTTTTGGGTAGCAGCAATCCTGGATATCTGAAGTGGTGTTCACAATTCCCTCAAAATATTCTATCTACCTGGTTTGAAACAATATTCTATCTATTTTTTGGTGTTGTTTGATTTTTGTATTCTTCAAAATTTCCCCAGACCCGTGTCCAAAACTGGCTAAAAATGACTTAACAAAGACGAAAAACGTGTAAAAACTGAGGGTTTTGAAAATATTCCAACTATTATTTTTTTTTAAAAAAAAACTTTTTGAAAATTTCCGATATTCTATCTACTTCAGGATGACTATAGTCGTATATCCCATCAAGGCCCCCCAAACTTCCTCCATTTCTGGTGCTCCCCGATTAGTGATTGGTTTAATCCCTAGTTGGTTGATTTACCCTGCAATCAAACAGAGTGGAAAATCATTGATGATTTTCCCTAGAAAACATCCAATTATACTGGATTTTCCCATATGTTCCTATATTTTCCTCTGATGTTCCCAGTAAAACCACGGGGACTTCACAGCTTGCCATGTTTAAACATCGCCAGGAACGACAACTTTTGCGACTGCCCCGAAGACTGCGCGGACGAAGTGGACTGGACCTGTGAAACTTGCGGCATTGCGAATGACGAGAACCGAGAAGCGGTGGATGTAGGAGCGATCGGCGGACGGGATGTCCGGTGAGGCTATGGCATGTTATGGATAGTTATGGCAGTTATGGCCATGGCCAGGTTGGTTTAAACTCATTATATAATATGCACTATATGTACTATATGTAAAAAAATATGTATGATATATCTACCATAAACCATAGCCAACCTAGTTGCAAGCCAACTTAGCTATCTAGGAGGGTTCAGCTTGGTGTTCAGCAAGATGCAGTTCAAATAATGGAGAAGGTAAAGATAGCATATGAAATTGTAATAGAAATAATTACATATTCTGAGTAAATTATAACGACCTCACTGCGACCTCACTGGAATCCTGGTTGATAAGGGAAATCATCCCCAGATGGCCTCAATTCAGATTAGTGAAATGTTTTAATATATATATATATATAGAATAATGAAACCATATGCATTTACGTTTGGAACATTGAAAACAATCAAATCTCATGAATATCCACCATTTTCGATAGGTAATGCTGCTTTTTCCAAGTGCGGGATCAATCATTGAGAAACTCTTGTCGAATTTGTGGCTTGAAAAACAACATGCCGAAATATCGTACCTGGGTACTAAGCGGTTTGCAGTTCTTGTTTTGTCTTTGTCAAACTGTGCATGCATGGGCAGTGAATGCATCTAGTTCTTAAATATGAATTTAAGTATATACCCTTTGGTATACTAAAATAACTATGGAATGGAATACCACCATTTTTTATGGGTAAATCAAACGTCAATGGTCCATTTTCAGCAAACTGTTAGTTTACCAGAGGGTATACATCATTAATCCATCATTAATCCCCATGAACTATATCTCTATAGGTGTTATATCTATATCTGAAAATATCCCATTAACTATAGTTATATCATTATCTCTAAATAGCACAGTGAAGCTTCGGCCAGGCGTTGGTGTTGGCGTCGGTGTGGGCGGCGCTTTGGCCCTGGGCATCGGCCTCGGCACGGGCCTCGGCACCGGCCTCGGCAGCGGCGTCGGCAGCAGCGGCACCAGCGCGGGCAGTGTGGCAGCGCTGGCGGTGCTGGCGGCAACGGGCAGCATGAGGCGCTCACGGGGGAGGTGTGTTTTTTGTTTGGGAAAATGAGGGGGGACCATATATAGGAAATATAGGTAACATGTAGGTCAACTGCAGGTACTTGTATTCTGCGAAAGAATTGAAGATTTTATGCTTGTGAGAAGGGTGTTGTAGCTAGTGGCTGCGAAAGTCGGAGAATGTACGCAAGTTGGTACATAAATTTGCGCGAATGAAAAGTGAGTTGATCAGCTAAATGACGATATCAGCTGGCATTCTCAGTATACTGATTGCTGACTTATATAGGTTCAAAAGAAATTCCGCTATTGCAAAGGAATGTTCATAAGCAATAAGTTTACAGTATGAGATGTGCGACATGTCGCAGCCGCGTCTTAATTATCATTTCTCATCACTCCGCAGCTGGTAGTCTTGACAGATGGCGCGGGAGAGAGAGAGAGAGAGAGAGAAGCAGTGTTGCGGAAGTTCTGGTGTCATGCTAGATTACTTGAGGCTGCCCAGCAGACTATTTCTGCATCACCATGTTCCACCTAGGATGCGCGTAGAGAATCCATCCATGGTGCAGAATCCCAAGTTCGCGGACGCCTTGAAGGACTGCTACAACCTTGGTTTAGTCATGGCTACAGCTAGGGGGTGTATATTCAAAATATATTGGTGATAGATGGTGATATAGGTGGTTATCTAAATATGTTCTATGTTCGTATTGGGGATGTGTACTATTCAATGTTTTGGTGAGTGGTTTTCAATAGGTTTTATGTTCGATGATATTTGGGATGATAATTATGATAATTCCACAATAACTAACAAGTTTGAAGGGGGATTGGAACCACCAATCAGATTGGCACCATATATCACCATATTCATATTTCGGATATATGCGGTGCGGTGCCATTGTCAAATATTGTGTTTTTTTCGAGATTTCCCCAGTCATGTTGGGTGGATTTGGCTGGTTGATAGCTGCTATAGCTTTGCTGTTTGGATTCCGTAGGTCCATCGGTGTACTCCCAGAATCCCAGAACGGGATCGTAGCATCCATTTTTGTTGGTTTGCTCAAAACAATGCTCAAAAAACTCCAAAAAAACACACATGTTGCTCCTTCAAAGACATACCCTGACATACCCTCTGGTAATGACTAACAGTTTGCCATTGAAAATTGTGATTTATAGTGGGTTTACCCATTGAAAATGGTGGATTTTTCCATAGTTATGTAAACGTTTACCAGAGGCTATGGTTTTAGTGATGCTGCTCGCAAACCCTTCCGAAACGACGGCCACGGCCTTGACCATGACCTGCGGAAGCCCGCATGTTTCACTGCGCTGGTGATCTCCGGGGTATAGCCAGATCATCATAATAGGTGGTATAAACCATTCCCAACCGGGTGAATGATGGTGGCAATATGATGGGTGATATTATGGTATTATATGGTATTACTACCTATAATAGATGGTATGATGTAGAATTATTATTGCTTTATCCGCATCATATAGTTATCTTAAGTAATTATCAAGCAGCTAGTGTCCTTCAATCCCAAGGCTTTCTCCCACTGCGCTGTGCCCAGCTTGCCTCCATTGATGCCAACCGGAGCATAACCTGGTCGCAGTAATTATGTTTTAATAATTCTGACCATGGTCTTCTGCAGATCGCAAATCTATGGGCACCCCCCCAAGAGGTTCTTAACCCCATCATCCCGTGTGAATGGAGCCATATTCAGCCCCTAGGGGTGATATCACTGGGAGGTGGATAGAATGATATCAGACATTAAAACCAAATTGAATAATCGGTTTACTTTTACAATCCAGTAAACCAGATCCCAAAACCTATTCTTATACCCAGATCGGAAGAAGCTATAGCTGATGATTAGCCTAATTTCAGCCTTTTCGAAAGTATCATTGACCCAGATGATTCTTCAATACTTCCATCCTCACAGCTTTTCTCAGGAGACGATTGCCCGACTCGGCGGCATCGGCGCAGCCGCGGTGGAACTCATCATCAATTGCGCCAACGTGGCGCGTCGGATGGAGCTGGCCAGAGCGGGAAGTTCCTAAAAATACTGTGGATGATCGCGTTGGATACTATTGGTAACTATGAAACATTGTAGATCATGGGATATAACGGGATAAACCATCTACTAATCAAGCATGGCGTGCTGGAAGATCCACTATTCCCAGCTTTCAACCTCCATTTAGTTCGGGGATGTTCAATTGCCATGTTTGATTACCGGAGGGTAAATGTGTTTGTTGGGGAGAATCTCTGATTTTAAGGAGGTAAAATCCCTGGTTACAACTGGAATTTGCTGTGAGAAGCCGCTATAGACGGGAGGGGGTGCCACCAATCAACAAAATGTAAAACTTGGTGAATGGGGGGTTTCAACAGAAAGTCTCAGGAAACGTGGACCAATTGATATAAACATCAATCTACCACAAAAAATACCCAAAAAAAAATATATTATAAGCTGGTTGGTGGTTTGGGACATTTTTTATCTTTCCATATGTTGGGAACAATAATCCCATTTGACTAATTTTTTTCAGAGGGTTTGAAACCACCAGCCAGATATTCATCCATCTTCAAACACCATGTTTGACCCATTTCCCACATGGAAAATCAACTATAAATGGCCATGTTCACTAGCTGTGTTCAATTACCAGAGGGTATATGAAGATCATTAAAGATACCATAGCACCATGGATTTTTCTGGGTTACACCATCCCTCCCTCCGTCTCAAGGCGAGACGCCTTTCAACGGACGTGACGGACCGGCAACTACAACAAAGTGTGGGGATTTGTTTCCAAGTGCAGGCGCGGCTCGTGCTTCGCCGTTCAACAAGCCGGTGGTCTCTAAAAATTCCATGATCATCCCACAGATAGGAAAAATGATGGGACAAATAATGAAAGTTATGGTGATTTCACTGATGTAAGATATTTAAGCAGCAAAAATTATAGGTGATTTTATGAGATGGCTGATTGATGTTGCTTTATGATAGCTAAGTCGGTTGTTCAAAAGCGAGTGGGTTATTATAAACCAACCAACCTGGAGGGGCCACACTTTTTGGGGATCTCTCAGCTATAAAAATTGAGAATCAAGAAACAACATCGTGATTTTTGCTATCTCTTGAAATGATCGCGAATTGAAAATTGTTGGCGAAGTATTTGAAGTCAATGGTGGCTACCCAGCTGCAATGTGTGATGGCTCGCAGGGAGGGATTGTCAGCAGTTGGGAGATTGGATTTGAGCAAGAAAGGTGCATTTGATCCATCAAGACTCAATATAACAAGAAAAAGTCGAGATGTTTGATTGTCAATATAAGCCATTATAATCCACTATAGGTTAACTATAATTGCTCCACAAGGTTGAAGCGTTACTTGTGGTGGTTGGATTTGATGAAGCTTCATAATTTGAATTGGGGATACTTGCTTCATCTTGCTTCCACGGTGGTCAGAGACTGTTCCGCTTCACATTAAGCTGCATCCCCATGGATACTAAAAATGGCAAGGGAAGAAACGCCTCCAAGTTGTTTGGGGCAAAACTTTGGTACAATAGATTGTGTTTTTTGGTGCACTTTGGCATTCTTTCATCCAATTATAACATCTTGCAGATAAATGGCGGCAGCGGAAACGAGGGCCAAACACTCCACGGTTGATCGTCAGTTTAGCCATGGGAAACCATGGCCATTATTCAAAACATCACCCATTTTTAGACGAACCTTGTTCGATGGCCCACGATGTTGGTGATATCCATCCAAAATGCATTAAAATTGTGGGTTTCATATGGTTTTATATGGTTTTATCGCTTCTATACCTGAGTTTTGTCAGTTCAACCCACTGGAAAGTCGCTGACTTTCCCACTGTGAATGGGATTGAATGGATCCTATACCCCATGAAAATCCCATGTATGTTTGTCCCCAAAAAAGGGGTACATCATGGTATACCCCAGAAAGGTTGATAAGCCAATAAAGAATTTTAACATTTTCGGAGTTGAATTCCCATGATTTACCCTTTATTTGACATAGTGATGGAACATCCAAATTGCGATGTTGAAGTGTTAAGTACTCGAACTCTGTGCCATGGCTTCCATTCAGAAATTATAATTATATACCGTGGTTTCCCATGGTATTCCCATATATCAATGGCCATTTCAGGAACCTAAATTGGAGGTACCTACCATATATAAGGCCTATATAGGGCCTATGTAAGGGAGTATCTTCACAAAATATAGCTTTATATGGTAACCTCCATTGTAGGATATTGAAATGCCCATTGAATATATTTCCAGTAGCTATGTTCCTAGACACCCTTGGCGCGCTGGCCTTGGCACTGCACGGTGGCAGGTGGAAGATTCCGGAGCGGAGGACACGTCACAGGGGACACCCTGAAGGGGACGCCCCTGTGATGTACAGATGAAATCTATGGTTTATGGTGGAAAAACACTGTGGATATCAAGTTTTGGTGGATTATACATGGAATGGATATAGTTAGAATCTGTTAGATATGGTAGATATACTATGGATATTACTGTTGAAAAAGATGAAATCACCATATAGAAATCCACAAATTGGTAGTTATGTGGATGGTGATTCCATACTGTGATTTTTTGCTGTGGATATCCTTGATGAAATCTGGATTTCATGGTTGCGAAATCCAGTTATCACCAGTTGATGGTGTCAACATCCCATTGGGGTTGCAACCATCCTTTTGGTGCTGCAGGATTTCGCTGGCCCATCCACAGTATCATTATTACCCTCTGGTAAACTATAACATAACTATGGAAAATCACCATTTTAAATACCAGATAAATTAACTAGAAATGGCAATTTTCAATAGCTTTCTATGTATGTTCACCAGAGGGTAATGAGTGTATAAACCAACTTATAACGTGGGGCCTCACCCTGTACAACCGAGACCTTCTACCGGTGTCAAACCGTTTTTTTTGATACAGGATTTCCTAGCCACGTTTGATGACACCGGAGAGTAGATCACCATAAATGGATATAAACCCACATGATTACTAAAGTAACTCAGATAATCAATGATAGGAAGAATAACTACCAATAATGAGTGTAGTTATTGTAAATACATATAAATACATGTAAATACTGATATATATATATATATAATGACAATGTGCTTTCAATGACTGTAACCCTGAACACCAAACCATGGCTAAACCCTCATTTTGATATTCATCATCCAGTTATTGTTTATCTATAAACCCACTACATGCAAATTATAGGTGATATACAATGATTTTCCCATCAAGTCCAACTCACTATGTACAGAGAAAATAAGTATGGAATCACTTTGGATGTTGAATCAGTTATATAATCATTGTTAATCAAAATAGAGAATCTCATCCAATTATGGGATGAATTCCTCCATTTATGCAACTTATATGCTAATTATATATCCATGTATATGTCCCCTTAAAAGATGCCAATCACAGGTTTTGGCGATCAACAATTCATCATATAATACATTATAATACGATATCCCATTATATCCCCGCATATTCACCATTCAACAGTTATGGCCCTTTACCAACTAATAACCGCATTTCTACCCAGTTATAACTAATAAATGGCTATACTTTACCAGACATTAGTACGGATTAACCCCACTTATAGAATGTAATAACTGAAACCTCGGCGATGCCAGGAGCTGTGCCAAACCTTGAGCGGCTTCGACACCGGCGCGGTGCAGTCGGTGCTGCGCAGCGAGCTCCTCGGAGCCGGCATCGACCCGCAGGAGGTCACAGTCACCGGTGCCGCGGAAAAAACGTTGGGTTGAAGGAGAAAACCTGGAAAACCCTATGGGAAAACCATGGGAAAACCATGGAAAACATATGAATTATGAAAAAACAAAGGGCATTTTAAAAACCATGGAAAAAAACTAACATGGAAAAACACAAGCTCGCCCCAGCGCAAACTTTGCACCATGTCAACAAAAGAGATCTGCGGTGGAGCCAACAGTGTCGACCTGAAATCTTCGGATTCAAAAGGGGGGGATTCACCACTGATTGAACAACATTTAAGCTCTTACTATGAACAATACCAATCAATACCATACATGTTGCTTCTATGGGATCAAATGCCTCACCCCCTATTGACAGGAGGGAATGCATTATCTAAATCAGATATGGAGCAACATCAGGGTTGCAGCGCGCATGTGTTTGGCCTGGAAAATGCGATTTTGTGGGCAAAGAATTGGGATTTGACCGAGAGAAAAATGTGATTTAACCAGGAAAACAGGTTTATGTCCAGAAAGTAGTAGTGAAAACCATTTGGAAAACCCATCAGAAAGGTGTTTTTTGGAACATCATATATAAATGTTGAAGCATTCCTAGGTTGACCCTGAAGCCAGCTGAATGGTGGTTGCAGGCGGTTTTTTGCTGAAAATGTTGCCACGAATCCTCCAGATCAAGCACCCTTGGTCCTGAGGTGTAGGTTTCACAGGGTGTGTTTTAACACATCAAAAATACTGGTCGGTGGTTTGGAACCATGGAATTTTATGACTTTCCATTCAGTTGGGAAAAATAACCCCAACTGATTTTCATATTTTTCAGAGGGGTAGGTATACCACCAACCAGAATACAATATGGATTTCAAGAACACACGTGGTTGTATCAGCAAAAATCAGTTTGACCAGTAAATCCTGGAGGTTCACCGATCACGTCATGCCTCCCTCATCACCTCGGATTTGTTGAAGAGGAGTCTTCATTTCCCACGCGTTCATCACATCATTTGCAGGATGGGGCCCCATAGTTAGCTAAGTTGGTTTGTAACTATAATAACAATAGTGTATGATGATTATAAATATACTTAGATGGTGTTACAAACCAACTTACATAACTATAGGGGGCCCCATCCTGTGGGAACTAAAAATATTCTTCATTCTTCTTGGCCAAGAAATGTTCCCGAGAGAACTCAGCCATTGGTGCTATGAGGTGATCTCCTTCAGTTTTTCAGGGAAGAATGGACCGGAAAACCCCCATGTTGCAGAAAATCCCATGGAAAATCCCATTCTCGGATGTTCCAATCCATTGGTTGGAACCACCAGTTGCATCCAGATTCTCAGGATACCAAGCGAGTGCGAATCCACGCTCCTACAGCCCGCTGAGTGAATCTGGTGGCCTGGACAGAAGCGGCATTTTCGTCCCACCCGAGACCGTCAGCCTTGGATGACGCTGGGCGCCCTTGGAAGAAAAGCTAATAGGGACTGAAGATCTCGGGCAGCTGGCTGAGAAAAAACATGTTTGGGAGTACGAATGTTAAATATTCCATGTCTATCCATTTCTTCGAGATTACGAATTAGAAAATTTGTTCGGCCTGTGATGGCTATGCTGATCCCAACGAATTCAAGTGGATGGCGGTTGACCCCTTGAAGTCTGACCATTTTTCACCATGGATTTATTGTCATAGAATCTTCCTCTCAACCGGGCTTTTCTGCCATGGACTTCAACCATGAAATGGGCATCTCCAGTTTTTGGGGCAAAAAGTCTGAAGTTTCCTGGCTGTAGATGTCATATGCAGAGCCCCTTGGCTGCGGTCCAACCCAGCCTGTGCATGCGCGATCGGTGGGCAAAGTACCTCACCCTGATTTGTTCGCTTTTTGGGTGATGAAGAAAACATGGGCACATCAATGGGAAATAGTTGGGGTTCAACTGGGATTACTAATAGGGTTAGTGGGTAAAAAATCATAGCGGTTAAAGATGGTTAATTGGGAAAATCATTTGCACTTGGTGCATGACGAATACCATTGGGGAATTATGTTATTATGTTTCCCTTTGGTGATTTAACATAGCCATGGAAAATGGCCCATTTATAGATGGTTTACCTATTACAAATGGTGATTTTCCATGGCTATGTTAGTCATAACCAGATGGTAGTTATCTCTGTTGGTCTCACAAATCTTCACCCAAAAAGTAGCATCGAATTCACGGCATTGAGGGTGAAGAGTTGCGGTTTGTTAGCCGAGAAACTCGTTGTGTTTGGGCCGACCCGAAGATGAACCTCAAGAAAATGTAGCAGACAAAGACCAATAAGACCAGCCCTTGGAACTTGAAAATCCCTCATTTGGGTTTATTTGAGAATGAAATAGGCGATTTTTTCAATCCTCACCCATTTGTTTGGTCATGATTTTCCCCATGATCATTGCCTTTTCATGTCGCGGTGACTTGAATCACCAGCATTTCGATGCATTTCGGAGCACTACTCTGACACCGCAGGATGCTTCGAATCTGCGCCGGTGAGCCCGAGACGCGCGGCAGATGCGGAAAAGGATGCGACAGATCGGAGATGTGTCCACCTTGGGGAGTCAAACATGGCTGGGAAATGCCCACGAAAAATGGAGCTTTAGTTCGCTGGGAAAATCATCAACGGAATGTGTTTTTTTTAATGTGAATTATTTCACTTTCATTTTTTGAGAGATAGCAATCATGTGAAATAGTACGTTGACCTCCCCATTCTTTGCTTAAGGCTTCAGGTCTTTATTTTCAGTCACACAGTTGCTCCTGTCAGAATTTGTGATGCCTCAAAATCCAGGCCAGCTGGAATCAGCAATCCAGAAAAGAACTTAAAAGCCTTGATGATTGGCTATTATAGGCCGTTATCCTACTCGCTTTGTTCGGGATTATTGCAACCCACAAATCCGGGATTGAACAATTGAACAACAATCGGATGGGGCAGTGATATTGTTCACAGCTCAACTGAATCCAACATGTGTCCCCTTGATATCCTCTTACAGGGTCCATGATTCCATGATCGTACCCAAATACCCCAAAATATCCAAAAAAATATTATCCATGAGCTCCACTGGGTTTGTTTGAACATAGGCTACCTCCAAATTGATGGTGAATCACAATCTCCCCTTTCTCCAAATGGCTTTCTGGAGGCTAGAGCCATTTTCAGATTGGTGAATCAGTTGCTTGTATGGTCGGTCGCATCCCAATTAACATGGGCCAATCATAAACCTCCCTCGAGACGGGTTTACGGTAGGTACATTTATCGTTAGATGGCTGTACAGTACAAAAGAACTTATAAGTGGGACCTCCACTTTGTACATATTCGTGTATATTCTATGTATGTTGATGCGTGTGTGCGTATCGGTATATAATATGTTATGTGCTATACCAATCTCATCCCCCTACTATGAAACACCTCTCAGAAACCATGTTCTTTTAGGAAATTGACACATATTTGGAGCCATCTAGGGTGCTTCATATTCGGGGAATGGGATTAGGATTAGTTGATCATCATTTTTCCCTTTTAAACACTATGAAACTCACCATTTTGGGGGATGTACCCCATTTTACTGCCAGTTTTAGCAGTTGGGGTTGCCAGGAAACCACGGACAAGTCCAACATCGCCGCGGTGCTTTCCACCGTGGTACCTGGGCCCAGACGGTGAGTCCGAAAAAATTGTGATGCAGTTATGGCAAGAAATACCATAGGAAAATAATCTAAAAACCATAGGAAACCATATAAAACCCTAGAAAAAACGGATAAGAATTACAGTTATGGCCCAAAATACCAGTTGTAAGTACTAACGATACACCATTTATAAAATGTAGTATCCCATAGAAATAACCAGTTATAACTAATAATAAATGGCCATAACTGTGAGAACCAAGATTTATTTCACAAAAGTGAAACACAGAATACAGACAAAGGGAGTTTAGAAGTCAAACTTCGGACAATATGGAGAGATGAAAAGCAGAGTAGGGCAGAGGCAGAGAGAAGAGAAAGATTAGAAGAGAGAAGATCAGAAGAGAAAGAGTAAGAAGACAGAAGATACAGATGTGCGAAAAGGTAGGAAAGTCGCGAAACACTGTGTTGTTGTAATGATTTGTGGCTCCGGAGTGTCGAAAAGATTCGAAAAGTACGCTCGCTAAAGCGGCGGGTGCGGAGCCATGTGGTCAGATGAGAAATGATGAGAGATGAAAAGTTGCACGCCGTTGTGGCGCGAAGCACATTTCCAAGTCAAAATGTACAAAGCACACCAGCTTCGGACCACTTTTGAAGGTTCAGATGTCGTTTTGCGTGGCAGGCGCAAGGGATTCTGCACCTTGCCAAAAGTGAGCAAAACGTGAGGGTTTTGTAGCATTTCCAAAAACGATGGCACGCGTGGGACATTTGCAGAGGATCTGCAAAGATGCATTTCGCGTGGCAGGCGCAGTACAAGAGACATATTCATCAGAGATGTTGGGAGGTCCGGGCGCTGATGTCCTGAGAGGCGTTGCATTTTGGAGCATCAGATCTTAAGTTTGGGGAATATGATTTTGCGTGACAGGCGCAGCACTTCGTATGACCTGGCATCAATTTTTCGTGGCAGGCGCCATACTTTAGAGACGTACGGAAAAATCGCAAAACGCATTGGTACGAGGCCGTCAGCTCTGCACTCAACTTGCCATTTTTGAAGGAAGTCTCGCAGAATTGCTTCGTTTTTGCTGTTGTCAACTTCGAAAATTGAGGACGTCTCGCAGAATCGCTTCCTTTTTGACGTTATCAAGTTCAAAAATTGAGGAAGTCTTGCTGAATTCCTGCGTTTTTGATGTTGCCAAGTTCAAAAATGGAGGAAGTCTCGCAGAATAGCTTTGTTTTCAAGTTTTCAGATAGACAGATAGATAGGATAAGAAAGAAAGAAAGATAGATAGATAGATAGGATAAGATAGATAGGATAAGATGGATAGGATAAGATAGATAGGATAAGATAGATAGGACAAGATAGATAGGATAAGATAGATAGGATAAGATAGACAGGATAAGATAGATAGGATAAGATAGATAGGATAAGATAGATAGGATAAGATAGATAGGTTAAAATAGGTACGAAAATATAGATAGGAAAAGATAGATAGGAAAAGATAGATAGGATAAGAAAGATAGATAGATAGGTAGATAGATAGATAGACAGACAGATAGATAGATAGATAGGTAGATAGGTAGATAGATAGATAAATAGGTAGGTAGATAGATAGATAGGATAAGATCGATAGGATAAGATAGATAGGTTAAGATAGCTAGGATAGGATAGATAGGGTCAGATAGATAGGATAAGATAGATAGGATAAGGTAGATAGGATAAGATAGGTTAAGATAGATAGGATAAGATAGATAGGATAAGATAGAAAGGATAAGATAGATAGGTTAAAATAGGTACGAAAAGATAGATAGGAAAAGATAGATAGGATAAGAAAGATAGATGGATGGATGGATGGATGGATGGAAAGGATATGTTCAATTAAGATAGATAGATAGATAGATAGATCGATGTAGGTAGGTAGGTAGGTAGGTAGATAAACAGAAAGATAAATAGACAAACAGATATATAGATAGACAGATAGACAACTGCAACTGCACTACACCACACTACAACTACAACTACAACTACAACTACAACTACAACTACAACTACAACTACACTACCACCACAACTACAACTTCAACTACACTTCAACTACAAGAACTACAGCTTCAACCACCACTACAACTTCAACTACACTTCATCTACAACTACAACCTCAACTGCAGTTACTACAGCTACAGCTACAATTACATGTGCCTCTACAACTACAACTACACCTGCAGCAACTGCAACAACTACACTAGAATCTGCAACTACAGCTGCAACTACAACTACAACTTCAGCTACACTACAGCTACACTTCAATTACAACCTCAACTTCAACTTCAAATACACTACTACAACAAACATTAGCACGACACTACACTACAAGTACAACTACAACTTCCGTTACAACTGCAACTCTCACAACTATTGCAACTACTACAATTACTACAATTAAGACAATTACAACTTCAACTACGCTACAAGTACAACTACAACTACAACTACAACTATATCATTACGACTTCAACAACATCAACCCAACTACAACTACAACTACAACTACAACTACGACTGCTGCACTATACCACACTACATCCAGGAGTTGTGAGTGAGGTGACCACTGCAACCATTGCAACCACTCCAAAAAGCACAACTCCAACCACCTTTCGGTCCATCAGTGGGTTCTTTCTGCCATCCACGCATCACAACAAATCATCTCTCCTATAGTGTCCTATCCTTGAAACTTCCGCCACCGCCTTGTGCGGTACTACTGGTACTGTATAATGATTATAATGTGAAAAATCAGCTCGCCCTAGATGGTATATTTTTGGGAGGCAGAATATCAATAGATTCTCACATTTGAAAGTCGCTCATTACCCCAGCAGTTACTGTGCCAAAGGCCAAATTGCTCCAAAGGGGCTAAAAATCATGGATTTGGAGAACATATGTTGAATCTGGGGAAGTGCGTAATATTCGTTCAAGACGAAAAAACCCAGTTCACTAGTAGAGGGGCCCAATTGGAAAGGGAAAGTGTGCTAACCGTCCCCTATTGATCTTAAAATTGCCAGAGCTTGTGGCGCATCCCCAAGGCACAGATCCACTTGTCCAACATGGTGGCAGAGATCTCCAAAGCCCCACGAGAGGTGCGGTGTTCAGCGATGTTATCACTAAGGAAAGCTTGGATAAGAATAAGGATTTACCGAGAAAACAGACAAAAAGATGTGGAAGACTCAGCATGCGTAGATCATTTTTTTATGGAAGCTATTGGTTTTCCACAACTATGTTAGTTTATTGGAGGGTAATGGCTGATAATGAATATTGGTTAATGACGATTATATTATATAATGGGATGTTCATGGTAATATGGAACGTTTACCATTTTAAACCAACAAATAAATTCAAAAAAGATACCAATAAATCAGTCGGAAAAATATTACAATTTTAACGCCGGTGTTTCCAAAGTGATGCGGCTCTCTGAAGCCCTGAGATCCAGCACGTCAACTGTTTGGGCAAGCCTCGGCGGCTACTTTCGTACTTCTTGTTCTTGAAAGGTCTATAATTGGGTTTTTTCTCGCCAACTGTTTTTTTTGGCCGGCTTTGGCTAGCGATGTAATTATTTTTACTAAAAATTATCGTGATTAAACCATAGATGGATGGTTGCTGGCTGTCTTACTTAGCGGCAGAATTTGGATTAACCTCGTGCAGGAAAAAACATCAAATTCCTTTTTAATTTGATTTTGGTAAACCCAAGAGAATTTACCTTTAAAAAGGTCTTGACACCTGGAGCACTGACTTTGCCACGGAGCATGTTTGTGACAAACACCTACAACAATCACAACTATAACACCAGAGTGGTGATATCCCTGAGGAATCCGTGCTCAAACAAGACCCCATAAGATATTGGGAAAGTGCTGTTAGGGAGAATCTGCCAATATTCGGATAAGCTACGATTCTACGATATGCTACGATTATTGGGAATACTGATTTAGTAGGTATTAGGGGAATTGTTGCGCCGATATCCCCAGAAAAAGATGTCCTCACTGCTTCCAGTTTGGTAATGAAAATTACACCTAACAATAACGATCAATCAACGTCCGCAATATGATTATACCAAATACCCTTCTGGTAATTTCATATAGTTTTGGAAGCACCCATTCAGTTCGATGATCTAGCCATGGTTTCCATACGATTTCATCTATTTCCATGGTGAAGTCCCAATATTTCCAATAGGAAGGTTGTCAAATTACCAGGGTCTAAACGACGCCAACTGTGCACCCATTATCCCCATGTGACCGCTTCGCCCGCTTCGCTAGGAGCCTGACTTCCAGATGATCGAAGAGACGGTGCAGGCGGCATGATGTGGCATGCTGCAGCTTAGGAAACGTAGAACCACCTTCATTTTACCCTCTGGTTATTTAACATAGCCATGGTATAGATGGCCCACTTATAGATGGTTTACCTTTTAAAAATGGTGATTTTCCATGGCAAACTGTTAAAGAACCAGCTGGTAGCTTTGCTCTCAGGAAGGTACTGCTTGAAACTGCGCTTGTTAAACTCCAACCAACTCCGGGGGAATTTCAGCGGAGGCTAGGCGTTGTTTTGAACCCCATTTGCCTTTGGGGCCCATCAGCGTATATTTCCAAAACTAGAGGCCTAGTCAGCAGCAATATGGGATATAGCCAAGGAAAAAAAACGGGATCTTACAGCAATGATGGGAACCCTACTAGAGATGGATCCCCAAAACAAACACATCATTGCCACCATCAACATGTGAAGATAAATACTAGCTGAGAATTGTTGCGTAAAGTTGTTATTCAAATTTAGATATCATCAAACATCGCTATCTCCAGAAGAAGGACCCTCCAGTCATAAGTTTGGTTACAACCGCATCACGAGATTAATCCGTTAGCCCAGTTATCAATCAATGATAACTCCATTTTTTTGCCTATATCTTCACCCAGTGTTGATGCTTAAACACCTTGGATAAGTTGCCTGAGTCTTGCTGGATTTCAAGGCTGGTTGGCGAGCAAGAGATGCTGCGCAGGGCTTCCCGTTGTGGCAGATCCAGCGATGGTGCAATGAAAGCTGCAATATAAGCTGCATGAAATATAGTGACTATAGTGTTTCCAGGATGCTTTGTTGACAATATCTAGCTCATAATTTCCAAGCGTTCATTGTGTAGGTAAACCCAGTTGTCTAAGGAGGGAGGTAAGGAGCAATGAGTATCCATATTCCTCATGGGGCAGCCTAAAAGCTACTAAAATTCTCCAAACCACTTGCTGGTAGTAAGTAGGACTTAAGTAGGAAATATTAGGGATGATGTAAGTGGAATCATATTGGGTAATGCTTGGCTAATTATTGAATTATGAGATGCTGATGGGGTAATCATACAAGTAGCGGCTACCATTACTGAGCCCCCCCTCTATGGGGATGGTGCCAAAAATTGCTGGAGCTACCCCCCCTCTATGACTGGCAAATTCAATTAGTCCACGGGTGGCACGGTCATCTCAGAAATCGCGACAAAGAAATTCCGGTGTTTTGTGTCGGCTTTGGGGTTCTTGTTTCAGGTGAACTATGTTTGGCCAAGGAATCCGACAATACTATTTGTAGGTACTTGGTAATCCATGTGCCATTTCTTGGATAGTCGTCCAAAGTAATTCGTTTCATTCAGACATGGTTGGCTCCTTTCTTGGTTTCTACGATGCCAACTATACCTACCAGCAGCTGCTTAGTTTTCATGGTTGTTTGCGTTTACTGTCAGAGGATGGAAAGTGAATTCAGGACCTGATGGTTGATAGTTCAACTTGCCAAAACCTTGGTAAAGTTCTTTGCATGGATTCTACTTATTGGGCATAACTGCTATGACAAACAAACATTGGTTAAATCTAGGGCTTCCAGCAATGAACTTGAAAGGGCATAAGCGCTGGGCAAGATTTGTTGCCTCGAGCACTTTTGTTGCGATGTACGGATGTCTAGCTAGGTTTCACTTAGGGTTATCATGTTGTTTCATGTACGGCAGCCCTTTTTGAGTTTCAACAGAGATCAGCAGTAGCGCTGAGAGATATATTGGAGCCAAGTTTTTACTCGCTGCATCTTTGCAGCCAGTTTTAGACTGAGAAAGTTTCCATTAAATGCTGATCATTGGAATAAAACACCCACAGGGTGGTAGCCTAGTTAGTTTTGTTGGTTTGAAACTCCATCTAAATATAGTTGTAATCACCAAAAAAACCCTGTGACATGACAATTAGTTCTAATGTGTTAAGTTTTAAATTTCCATTTTGCTTGATTAAGAATCACCACCTACTCTCATGGTAATCAAGCGGAGAAATTTCCCCTTTTAGATGATGTTCCCAGCTATAAACCTCAATTTAGTTCGGGGATTTCCAAGTGCCAGGGTAAATCGTATTAATGTGTATTAACATCACCATTTTCATCCATGTTTGTTGATTACATCTTCGTTCATCACCATAAAATCACCATCTCTGCTGGTTACAGCTCTACCAGAGCAGCAAAAAAAGGACCCACCGAATGCCGGACGCGCATGAGCTGAGGCATTCCGTCTACGAAGAAGAGAAGTCGGAGCGAGCCAAGGCGCTACTGGCGCCCATCGCCTTCCTGTTAGTCCGGAGCTGAACTCAAAGGATTCAGCACTGGATACTCGTGGGATTTATATACCAAGAAATACCATCTGGTTATGACTAACATAGCCATGGAAAATCCCTTATAAATGGAGGTTTCTAGCTGGGAAAATCATCTATAAATGGGCCCTATACCATGGCTATGTTAAATAACCAGAGGGTATGTGGAAAAATGGTGAGTTTTCGTGGGATTTTGACAAAGATGGGATTTGGAATCAGATTGAACTGACAAGAAACTGGAGATCAATGGTTCAACCTGATAAATGGTTCTGTAATTTGGAATGATTCCAACTGATAAATGGAAAGTTTTTTTGGATGTTACGGTTTTGGAATTTCATGCTTCACTTGGTGGATTCTAGGATTTGGCCACCTGGATTGGGATTGGGACCCCGGTCCTTTCAAAAGCTTCATCCAGGATTCAAAAAAAAAACACATTTATTGCAGGTAGGCGTGGATGGATTTAAAAGAAGAATCAGATTTAATGTGATCTATATAACGGTCCAACGGTGCTTGAACCGGGATGGTCTTATGTCAGCTTTGTGAATAACGATTCATCCAGATATATAGGTTGATCTTCAATGATTCGTGACTGGATTGCTGGATTTGACGGACGTCATTAATGGGATAAGATTGGGATTGGTAAATGCGTATTAGGGTAACCATTATATATGGTGAATTGAACCGATTCGAAGAAGTATCAAGTTGGATATTATCAACATTGGTAACACGGCTGGTGAAGTAAGCAGCATAATTAGTTGACAAAACGCCTTCATGGAGATATGGCAGGAAACAGGGGGTTGACATGGGTTGACCTAAAAGTCTGTCGGCAAAACAGTTTCGAAGTAATCCCTTCTGAATATCGAAATAACTCCTTCGGGGGATAGAAGTTCTTTCCAGAAGATGGCATGGGTTCATGGGTTCCTTGTTGCAATGCATTAAGAATATCCCATGACGTACCTGACAGATCCTGACAAGGCCCAAGTGACAGCAGATCCTGAAAATCCAAAGGCTTTGCTTGGTTGTCGATGCTGGGTCTCACCTGATGGATTCCATCGTCATGTTTAAGAAACCCCCACAAACACCAACATGGAACAATGCTATACAATGTCATACCACAGTCTCTGGTTTTGTCCCTGCTTTCTGATTTAATTTCAACTCTTACATTTTGTAACAGCAGAATGTCTGAGGTTTCTCACCTCATCGCCACTTAAGGAGATAGTGTGTGGGGCGGTCCTTCCGCACAGCGCAGCCCTGCAACAACTACGCATCATGAAACAGAATTTCACCAATAACATGCATCTTAGAGAAGCGCCGTGTTCAAAGGTGGCGGAAAGAGATGTAAAGTTCTTTCAATCCCACGCATCTAGCTTGACTTCGTTGACGCCTTGTGGTGCGTCACGTCCCAGGATTTGCAGCGGCAATATGCCTTCAACAAAGAAGACATCCTTCAAGAAAAAAAATGGCAGAATATGGCAATGCGGAAAACCCAAGAAACCTACCGTGCTCATGAAGACACAGAAGATGGCAGACCTGGAACCCGCCCGGGGCGATTTCAATTGCACATGAGGGTTTCTGGAACGAATGCTGTCTGGAATTGACTTTTTCATCAATTTCCAGTAGCCTAGCGTACCGTAGCCTCTCATCATGCGTAGCGTAGCCTCCCATCATGTCTTGCAGTAGTGACGAATGCGTAGCGTAGCATCACATCATGTGGGAACACCCCACCCCACCCCATGCGTAGCGTAGCCTCCCATCATGTCTTGCAGTAGTGACGAATGCGTAGCGTAGCATCACATCATGTCTTGCAGTAGTGACGAATGCTAT
>Ga0126342_10007496_pt1 | contig 19490 bp, 20 predicted proteins | sample Cyp1metagenome_FD_92528 | JGI IMG/M metagenome (GOLD analysis project Ga0126342, IMG submission 92528) | Coral microbial communities from Lord Howe Island, Old Settlement Bay, Australia - Cyphastrea 1 metagenome | ecosystem: Host-associated > Invertebrates > Cnidaria > Coral ... | reverse complement strand
GGGAAAGTGAAAATTCTTAGCTTGGGGAGCCCCCACGGGGGAAAACCACCCTTAGCCCCTCTCACGGACCGAAATAAACCTGCGGTGTGGGCGGCCACCCCACGCGAAGCGGGGTGAATAGTTGGTGCATGTCATATGTTACATCTTGGTACAATGAGAAGGGTCTGTCTGGAAATAGGGACACCCTATTTACAGCAATTTTCATGGAATACGATGATAAAACCTTGGATTTTTCGGGGTACAAGTACTACAAACCCAAGAATGATAAGAGAATACATATACAATTATATATAATCTGCGTGTGTATGAGAATGATCCACAATTCTCCAACATGTTCGTGTTTCATAATAGTCCCATGGTTTTGAATGATCATCCATCCCCACTTTTTTTTTGCGCTTTTTTTCCGGATTTTCGGCATCTTCTTCCCCATCCAGTGGCGCCCGGCTTATAGAAGCAGGCCGTGGAGTCGAAAACGCGAAACCCGGGTGAGATTCATTTGCAAAATAAGCGACATGAAGAGATTTTTCAGAGCTAGATGAAGCAGGTACATGACTGGTAACCATTGGTAAGCTACAGAGACATTTGGAAGATCATTCCAAGATGTTCCGAGAATCAAAACATCTAATATGATCTAATATCATCTAATATCATCTACACTAAATATCAATCATATCTCAAAAAAATCTTATGAGTGTCTTTAATCATTTCGAATCTGAGCATCTCTGACCTGACTAGGTCAGCATTCAGCCGACCTGGCCAGCCTAACACAATTGTGCCGCTTGAGTGCGGCTTTGCCACACTCGGCACCCATAGAAAAATATCTACAATTTGAACCACGCGACATTCACAACTCAATGTCTCGCTGTGTCTCGGGTCACCATGACATCCATGACCTTGGTCAGGCTGAACAAATCTGAACAAATCTGGAACGTTGTGCTTTCTGAGCCAAGGAAATTTCAGCCAAGAGACCTCAAGAGACTCTCCGTCCCAGTTCGGGCGCGTCAATTCTTCCCTTTTTTCGCCTTTTTTTTGGAGCCAGGTGTCTCTAGCTCTGCCAGGATTTGGTCAAGATCCTGACCAGTTTTACGCAATGCCAAGAGATTGGTGAATTCTTGATAATTCTTGCAAAACTGGCAAAAAAAAAACATGGGCAAAACATCAAACATCATAAAACATCAAACATCAATTGATTTCCATCTGATTCCATTTGATTCATTTTTGATTACCAGATTCGCAGTCTCCACATCGTGAGCCTCTTCTGCCTCTTTGCTTTTGTTTTTACCCTTCTTCTCCTTCTTGCTCTCGGGCTTTTCACCTGGAGCATGGGCCCACATCCCTTCCCCTCTCATGCCAATCATGCCAATGGGTTATTTTCGGTTGCTCCGGAGTCCTACCGCTCCTTTGCGCTATCTCTGAGTGTCCCATGTTCTCTTCGAAACCCCTTAGCACCTCGTGCTTCGGTGTTTTCGACAGGGGGATCCGATGTAAGCTCCTCCATTCAGCAATGCGAGCATGAAACATTGCACCACATCTTTTCTAACCAAACCCGACCCAATGATAGAAAAATATAGCAAAATCGCAGTCATGGATACTTCATGGCAACCCCTTGGCAACTGCTCTGCCAACGGATCTCCACTGCTGAGTTTCCTGTGACCAAAAAGGGATCTCCACAGAGCCATCCACGATGCCCCTCTGCCACTCGGAGGCAGAAGCCATCTCCACATCATCCCATGGGCACCTTACTTTGGCCATGGCCATGGCCATGTTTGATCAAAATATCCATGATATATCCATGATATCAAGCCTGATGTTTGATATTGATATATATATATATATTGATGTTTGATGTCTGGGGATTGCATTTGATTGTATCCCCTATTTCCATCTCTGCCCATGGGCCCAGGGCATCTGGGGAATTGACGACTTCAAAAAGTTGGCCATGGTGTCACTGAGACGCTTCCGCCCTTTCTTGGCCTTTCAAGAAGTGCCGCTTCCAGTCCATGGAAATCCATGGAAAACATGGGAAACGATATGGAAAAGATATCATTGGGAACACCATTTTGGGGATATCATATGGAATAGCTGGAAGAAGACCAAACATCTTCAGATTAGAAGACTCTCCGAGGATATCTGAAGCAAATCGACAGAATCGACAGAATCGATTTGATGAATCTTGAAGCAAGTGGAAATGTCGGTATGCTTGCAGCTAACTGCCCCTCTACAGCCACATGGGTCTCGAACATTTCCAATATGTCCAATTGTTTCGGCTTATTAAATCATATTAGATCCATACCAAATCACATTCATTCCATGTTCCATGTTCAAGTTTTTTGTTTGGGTCCTTCTAACAGCCCTTCTACAAATCCCACAGCTCCCACCCAATCCCACCCGATTCCGCAGGGCATTCTCCGGGCGGATGTGCGCTGGCGTCGGCAGGCCCAGACTCCATACGCCCAGCTGATGGACCAAGGCCAACGCGCAATCCACGGCGCGGTCCACTTCCAGGTCGGCCTCCGAGAGCAGCTTGAACCTTGGAAGATTTGGGCGGATGTTTGGGCAGATTTTGGTTGGAAAAGGCTGATTAATGTGCTGATGTGGATGGAGATAGGGCAAAATGGCTGGAAATTTGGATATCATGAAGATAATTTATATTAAACTGAACAGATTTCAATCCGAATGGGAATGATGATGTACAACATGCTACAACCGTTAGTGCCATGGTGATTTGTCAAGCCGAGGGCTGGACGCACCGGCCAGCGAGGCATCCGAGGCGATCGCTTCTTGCAAGGACGCAGAAAGTTTCTCATCTGTCAGAGCCTCGAGCTTTGTAAGCCTCAAAGGATGATAGGATGAGACAAAGCCGAGACAAAGCCAAAATTAAAGCAACTCCAAGTACTTTGAAGTTGAAGATGTTGTCATATATATATATAATTAAATTATATGTATGTGTGTGTGTGTTTATTGGATTTCATTAGATTAAATATGGCAAATTCGGTCATCTGCGGGTCATGTCCTCTCGGATGAATCGGATTCAGCCTGACTGGCCTGTTGACTCTGTCTTGTGAGAACATCTGGACGAGACGCTCCAGTTCCATCTCCTGCATCAAATTCTGAGGCCACGGTTTTGGCCACGTTTTTTGATTTACCAAATTCAGGGCCACTCTTAGAAAGGTACTTCATCGGAAAGGGATGAAGATGGATGAAATATTCCAAGATCATTTATGATCATTAAATGGATGAAGTATTCCAAGATCATTTATATTTGTGATCATTTAAGACTGAGTCTGAATCTGATCCAATCTGATCTCCATAGCTCCCAATGGCTCCTGCTTTTTCTGCTGCGCCAGCTGTTTGTCCTTCTCTGACTGCTCAATGGCTTTCAATCTGGACTCTTCTCGTTGCTGTTCTTTTCGGAGCTTGTCTTGTTCTTCCTGCCGGCCATCCATTGATTCATCCAGGTAAATTTAACATAACTATGGAAAATCACCATTTGTAATGGGAAAATCCACTATAAATGGCCATTTTCAATAGCTATGTTAAATTACCAGAGGGTAAATTTCACTGAATTTCGTTGCAAAACACATGGCCACATGGCCACATGGCCACTCTCGTCCGGTCCTGCTTCTTCTGCTTCTCTTCAGCTTTCCGAGCTTTCCTTGTGAACAACTTGCCATGATAAACACTAAAAACCATCTTTTTTTTAACCAATGAGGCCGGCCATTGAGGTCGGTATCCCTGAAAACCTGTGTAGATGCTACTGTCCACATTTTTTGTTGCTTGATACCCCCATTGTAGAATGTCATGTCATGTTCACCATTTAAATGCCATGTTGGGGTTCCACTGTCTCTCTGCTTATTTCGGGCTGATCTGTTCTAGTTCCGATAGCGGAGCGACTGCTCTTCTTTCTTCTCTTGTTGTCTCTTGGCAGCTTCTGCAGCTGCTTGTTCCTTCTTGCGCTGTTCCTGTGCAATATCCAACAATATCCAACATATCAACATGGGCACTTGGTGGAACTGGAAATGTGGACATGTGGACATGAAAATCTTCGTCATGTCCCAGCAGATCCAGCAGCCTCCTTCTTCTTCCTTTCCTCTGCCTTTTCAGCGGCGACCTTGGCACGTTCTTCAGCTTGTCGCTCAAGTTCCAGTTTCTTCTTCGCCTGCAACATGCTTTAAGTGCAAATTGGTGCAACACTGATACACACCAGTAATATGGCCAAATTTGATTTCAATTTTTTTGGCCTCAGTAATAGCCTATTTTTCATATATATAATGGCCTGAGGATACACACTGACTCTGGCCAAATCAAAATAATGAAATGAACATCCTCAGCTTTGGCAGCCAGAGTCAAGTGCCCCCTTCCAGCCTCGTTCTCGGCAGCCTCGTAAGAATGTCTGTGGTTCAATGCTTGTCCAAAGAAGAAAGCTTGCGAGAAGTTGGATCAGCAAAAAAACATACCCTCTGGTTATTTAACATAGCAATGGGAAATGGCCCATAGAAATAGATGGTTTACCGGTTTACCGAACTTAAAAATGGTGATTTTCCATGGCAAACTGTTAGTCATAACCGGATGGTAACAGAACCTGATCCAAAAAATCCAAAGTTGGAGGCTCTGAGTCCTCCGCCCTCTGTCTCTTTTGTTCCTCTCTTTGTTGCCGCTCCTCAGCAGCCTGAGAGTCTTCTTGCGAATCTGTTGGTCCGCTGGTTGTGCTCACATCATCTTCCGCCACCTGTCACGGCTTGCGCAAGCATTCCATTTGCTGCTCAGCCGAGCAACATGGCACATGATTCAACTATGGTTTTTGTATGAACATAGGGCCGTTATCCCTTGCTATCCATTGCAATCCCATGGTTTATCAGTGTTTATCAGTGTTTATCATGGTTTATCATGGTTTATCATGGTTTATCATGGCATCTTTTTTTGTGGCTCCCCTGCCTTCATGGGCACCAGTCCGATGGACTTGATGGCCTCGAAAACATACGAGGCCAATCCAGAAATGTGGAGAAAATGGGGGCACATGGGACCCAAAAATAGACCATCTGGGTTATATCATCTGGTTATATCATCTGGGTATTCTGGGTATACCATATGTTGACACTATATGAACTGGACGCGAATTCGGTGTCGTGCAAAAAGGCAATGATAAAAAAATGCACGCAAATGAAAAATGTTGGCAGAGTATGAAGGTCTGCGATTTTTGGACAAACTCGTACCCTCTGGCACGCCGACCTGACAATGGTAACCCTCCACGAAGGGTATTCTCCATTGCCAGCGACTAAAAGAGATGAAAATCTCATGGTCAGACTTGTCAGATCGTATGAAGAAATGTTAAGAAATGGTCATATTATCATATTATGGTCATGGTTTTTGGATAATGATAATATGATATAATATGATAATATGATCCATAATATTTGGATGATAATAATATGGTCATGGGTTCATATTGATCTTGGATGGTCATGGTTTTTGGATCCCATGGAGGTTGGAATTTCCCACCGGAAACTTCCAGTGCCTCGTGGAAGATGTCGGCAGCTGCCAGCGAATCCTGACCCTTCAAGGCTTGATCAAGGCGGTCGCCAAGGGCTCTTAGATCCTCCTCCTGGAAAACAGGAAACATTGGGAAAGCATGTGAAAACCCTAAGGATCTCAGAGTCTGGGCACAGGTACAATAGACATGCATATGGAAATGCATATGGTATGATATCCTTATAGTCTTATGATACTGATGAGAATCAGAAAATCTACTCGATTCATAATAGGGTCACCAGCGGTCACGTCCTTCAGCTGCAAGCAAACCTCGTTGACCTGTTCCAGCACCACGTGCTCCTTGACTGCCTCGCAGTTTCACAGAAGCAACATAGCTTTTAAAGATGAAACGTGACATGATATCGTAGCGTATCATTATAGCCATATCATAATATGGATATCCGCAATAAATGTACAATACATGGTATATATCATATCATCATATCTCATATATATATATATATATATTCTATAATATTCTATATATGGGTGAATGTCATATTCAGCCACTGTTTTTTAATGAATCTCCTGCATAAAAAATGCATCATAGCTGGCCTGGTGAAAGCCTCGGAGGCGCTGTCGGCATTTCTTCACCCGTTCCTTGATGGTGTCCCTGGCGGCTTTCTCGGCCTTGCGCTTCTCCTCTTCTTCCTGGATGTGGAAATCTGCCGGAAAACTGTTGGGAAAACTGTTGGGAAAACTGTTGGGCTGTTAAAGGGAAAATCTGCAGGACAAAACCCGATTTTTGATGGGGAAAAGTGGGAAAAGCCAGGGTTTACTATGGATTTTCCCTTCAACCCAGTGAGGAATGCTGAGTTGAGAATCTCAGGCTGTCAGGAATTGCGGCACCAAGATGGAAACTGAACGAAAGTGATGGGACAGTTGATACGAGTGCTACTAGAAGTACTTCGCCAAATGACCAAACCAAAACAATGGATTGGTTTAAGGGAAAATCTACATGAAACCATAGTTTTTACCATGAAATATAGGGGTGTTCCGGTTTAAAAAAAAATCACAGCGCGCCTTCCGAGCAATTTCCTCTGCCTTACGCTGCTTGAGCTCGGCCTGAAGCAGCGAATTCACATCACCTCCGACACCTCCGACACCTCCGACACCTCCGGTGGAGGAACAGCTTTCTTTCCTTGTGATTTGGTCCATGACTCCATGGTTTTTGTATGTTTTAGCATGTCTTATTAGTTGTCTTTCAACTTACTTCATCACTTCATCTACCCTCTGTCCCCTCCGTTTCGACTTTTTCTCCGGTGCGGTTGGAGATGCTGCAGATGGCAGTGACTAATCCACTAAGTCTGCTCGATGGAAGATGTCATCCTGATGGATGTCCTCTTTGGATACCGGGTGCTGAAAAACGCTGTCACAGCCGAATCATGCCACATGTTGGAAACCAGTGGAAACCCAATGGTCTTTCTGATTGATCAATGATTCATAATGATTCATACATGGAGGCTAAAAAACTAATCAGATTCGACCCCTCAAAAAATCATATTTATGTTCTAAGTGTTGATTTTGGGGTTGATGTTCTAAGTGTGACACTTAGAACATCTACCCAGGTTAAATGTTGTAGGAGCGTTTTCCAAATGATGTTCTAAGTGTGTGTTCACTAGTATATACACTTTGTAACAGAGGTGCAACATCCGATATTCATCTGGATACAGCGTTTTAACGAATTCCTTCTCGTCGATGCTGCCTCCGGAATCCTGCGAAGAGTAAACGTTTCATGGAAACGGCTTAATCATTGCGGTTGAAACCGAAAGCATGACATTTCATGACGTTTCATGACATTTCAATGTGCCAAACTCTCTGACTATATCTGACTCTTTGACTCGTGCTCCTTGTCGATGAGTTCGAACAAATCAGTGATCTCCCGGTCTTTCAAACCCATGTCCACTCCAATCTCAGCAGATTTGAAGAAAGTTGGTCAGCTTTCCAAGAGCTCGTAAGAGGAGTCTAAACATATAGAAACGTTAGGACCCTTAGGACATGAGAAATTGGCTTTCGGCAAGATGTTCCTGTCTACAGTCGGTACATGTCGGTACATGTCGGTATACCGTTTCTAGCTCAGTGGCCGGGATTGTGAAGATTGAACATATTTTCAACCAAGCGGCAGAATCTTAAACTCAGCCAAGTCCACTTCATCAGACTGGTCCAAATCAAAAAGTCCAAAGAGCCGCGGCTCATATGGGCCGAATCCCCGGACAGCCGTTTGAGGGCGCGTCTTGTTCAACAGCAGAATGCGTTGTCGATTTGCCCAGATGCTATTGAAGGAATGGCCCACTGCCATTGGCCACAATGAAACTCACCATGAAAATCGATGTCACCACCAATCCTCCCTGGGTTGACCAGGTATGGGAGGTGTCCATGGGGATACCCCAATAGCTGGATGGTTTATAGTGGAATATCCATGAATATCCTATGATCAAAATAGATGATTTGGGGGTACCTCTAGGAGACCTCCATATGAACACCTGGTCCCATAAGAAAGATCCAAGAAGATCCTGGCGCATTAATGAACACGTCAATATGATATGATAATTTCAATATGGCACATGTCAATCTATGTGATATGCATATCTATGTATGTATATATATATACATATATTATTCATATATATATATACGTATATGTGTGTATTCATATAATGTCCAGGCATCCATATTCTGTGAGTATCCAACTGGGTGTTTAAAGTGTGCCCTATAGCTGGAGTGAGCCAAGCGTCAATAAGGATCAGCGGTATGGCACTGCAGCAGTCGAAAAACGCCAGCCAAGATGGTAAAAATTTGGTGATTCCATTGCTGTAGGCCAACATGCTGGATTCGGGATCCAGGAAGTCCATGAGGACATCGCGGATTGGAATGGAATGCCCATGGCCTCCATGTTCAATGAGGATAATGAGGTGTACTTCCACCGCTTGAAGCGCTTGGAATCATGAAGATCCAAAGTATGCGGGCTATACGATCTACACACGTATAAGTGCACCAAGATTTTAGTGAAGAATCCTAACAATCCCAACATCAAACATCGTGCCCAGCATTGCCCAGCTTCTGTGCTTTGTGTTTTTTCGCCCCTTTGGGCTTTCGTACCCGACCCACATCCATGTGACTGTCCAACAAGGGTTGGCTCTTCATGGCCAATGCTCCCAGCTTGGAAAAACTGGAGCCATTTCCACAGTCGTTGGTCAACTGGTTGTAACATGTTGTAACTGGTCCACGGTCATTCTGCGACGGAGAAGCGCACTGCATGGCGACTCAGATCCAAAATGCCAGAAACAAAAAAAGATGAAATGTGATACAACTAGAGCATTTGTTCTGGAAAGAAGGGGATCAACAATACCACACATAGTCTTTCTACGTCTTTCTGTCCTCGACCTAAGGGGGGTACAGTAGGGCTTTGAGCTATGCATAGCTATGCAGCTATCTTGTGATGTTTTCCTATGGAAGCTCGCATGGGATTTTTAAAGAGCCAACTGTGCGGCTGCAAACTGTAAAACAATAGCTTCGCCTAGCTGGTTTGTCAAAATGATTTCCAAATGACTTAATATACACGAATAAAAGATCTAACTAGATCTTGCTGGCCTGCAAACGTCATCTTGAAGCATCATAACACAATTCTATTTAATTCTATTTGCAACAAGTATCATCTATTATCATCTGAAAGAATATCAATCCATCAAAAAATATGCGAACATCAAAGATCTGTGTGGTTGCTGTCGCGTTGCCGTCGCGTTGCCGTCGCGTTGCCTCTTCCTTCGCACGTTTCACAGCGGTCCTTTCCTCCTCCCTCCTCGCAGCTTCAGCTGCTCGCGCTTGCTTCTTGGCCTGCGACCCAGCACAAAACATCGCAGAACCATGTAAACCATGTAATATCCCAATATCCCAATTAATCTCCCAATAAACCATGGTTTACAATTAATATCCCAATTAATTAAAGGTTTACATCACCCAATATATCCTAATATCACCATATATCACCATGTAAACGTCTTACAGCTCTGCAAAATTCTGCAAGATTTCACATGATTCGCGGCCGCAGAAGCTTCAGAAGCTTCACTCAGATCATGAGGAGCATTGACAACTGGATGTGAATGGAAAGGAGAGAGAGAGAGAGAGACCACACAGAAGCCAAAGATTGTTGAAACGTTGAGACATTGTGAAAGCACAAGTTCAGAATCAAAATCCATCAGAACCCATCAAAACATCCATCAAAACATCCATCAAAACATCCATCAAAACATCCATCAAAACATCCATCAAAATCCGTCGAAATCGCATTCAATTGGAATTCAATCGGACTTAAATCCATTAAAATCCATTAAAACCCATTGAAATCCATTAAAATCCATCAAAATCCATTAAAATCCATTGAAATCACATTTCAGCGCCGAGTTCGGTCATCGCCTCCTTTTCCGCTTGCACACGTGGATCCGCAGACTCGGCCAGGCTCACCTTGTGGCTGGATGATTTATGAAATTTATGGGGGTAGTCCTATTTTAGGAAACCTCCATATCATGGCACTAAGATGATCCAAGATATCTGTAGATATCTAAGATTAGCTTGAGTCCTGTCAGTCCTCCCATGTCCTGCCATTTTGGCAACGGCAACGGCTCTCTGCAGGCAGGATGCAAGTTTCGCAATTCGATCTCGTTCTTGCTGCTTGTACTTTCGAGCCACCTTCTCGTTCTCCCTGACCATCCATCGCCTGGCGCATAGCGTGGCTCGGCTGAGTTTGTCTAAGAAACTGTCTCAGCTTAAAAAATTCGCTATTGATAGTTTATGATGTTCCATGATGTTCCTATTGAACTCCGTTCATCCATCTATAACTACTATACTACTAATGATTAAATTATTATGCAGTTATACATCATTATCATCATTATTAAATGAACATATATGAACATGATAGTATGTTTTGGTTTCCCACCGTTTCCCAACGTTTCCCACCTTTCTTCTCTGCACTCGGCTTCAGCAAGGTCGCAAATCTCCTCACCCGCCTTCTGCGCAAGCATCACCTTGGCATCGTCCCAACATCCCAACGTTTCTCGCTGCTGAACTTCACACTGGGTAGAAATTGGTTGAAACATGTTGAAACATGTTGACCTTTACCCTCTGGTAAACTAACATAACTATGGAAAATCACCATTTTTAATGGGAAAACTCACTATTTCTATGGCCATGTTCAATAGCTATGTCAGCCATTACCAGAGGGTACCCACAATTCAAATTCGTGACATGCCATCAGATGATCTCAGATGATCTCAGATTTGTCAGGTGGCAGGATCCCGCCAAGATTGGAAGCCATTCCAGAAGTCATAGAAACGTTTCCAGCTGCGAGGCTCGTCCTCTGCTGTGCCAAGATCTGGCACGGGCCTCTTCACTGAGAAACGCGCATTCCTTCGGAATGCCTGGCGCGACATTAATTAAAAACACGCTTCAACTGGGTGTTGATCAAGGACCTTACTATCCCAAAGGTAAATATATATATATATAGAGTGGGGGGATCTTCTGATCATCACAATCACTGCCTCACCAAAGACTTCGAAGAAATCATCCCCCTGGCGGAACTTGGGCAGACTCCTGAGTGAATCAATGCAGCGAAATCAGCAAATCCTCGGAGCTGAATTCAGGGACTATTCAGGGACTCGGTATAGGCTGTATAGGGTCCAAACTTATGAACTTATGAGGTTTCATGAGCTTTGGTTCGTCTCAACTTGGATGTTGTTGGATTCAAATTGACATCCACTTAAAGAGCTCAATTGTTTGACTCCAACCCTCTGACGAGAATCTCATCGAAGTCCAAGCTGGAATCATACTGTTTGCGCTTCACCGGGTCCGACAAAAGCTCATACGCTTCTTGGATCTTGATGAAATTCTCCTCTACCTGATGATCAATGATCAATAATGATCATCAATACCTTTATCATGATCAATGATGATCAATGATGATCAATACCACAGTGCATCACTGCATATCATCATACAGCATAGCTTCAGCAGAACTTCAGGCCATGGTTCTATGTTATTATGGTTGGGCATCTCTGCGAAACCAGGAAAGTGCCCGGCCAGTTGCCTTCTTGGCCTCTTCCGGTTCCATGGTGGCCTGCTTGTCCGGATGAGCGCTCAAGGCCAAGCTTCGGTAGGCTTTCTTGATCTCGTCCTGTGCCGGAGCAACTTAGAATAAAGACATATAAAGACATATATAAGACCATGTTGTTAAATGCTGTTGCATTCATCAGCTGACACGCAAAAAATTGAGGTCCGCATCCATTCTCATCCAGTCATCCTGATGTTTTGCTGAGATTATTAAGATGCACAGTTTTGAGTTGAAAATGGAGCCAGTCCTGAGAAGCACCCTCAGAGATTCCCATGAGTTCCTGCCACCAAAGGCAGTTATATAAACTCTGTGGAAACACTATCCGCACAAAACATGGAAAAACCTGGAAATACATGGAAAAATACATGGAAAACATGGAAAAGCATGGAAAAATACATGGAAAAACATGGAAAAACGTGGAAAATCATGGAAAAATATGTAAAAATACATGGAAAACATGGAAAAATACATGTAAAAATACATGGAAAAAAACATAGAAAAATACATGGAAAAACATATGACCAACTTTGCAAGAACGACCATCTAATGACCATCTGATAACCATCTGGCTGCAACTGAGGTCACCCACATAGAGCTGAACTCCTTTGAGAAGCTCGCCTAGCTGGTGAAAATTTTCAAGTAATGTTGAAGTGGCACATGAAATCTGAAAATATCTGGAAAATCATGAAAAATATGGTTCAATCGTGTTCAGTATGCCGTTAGCATTCGAAACTTGAGGTGAAGAATTGCAGGACCTTGCAACATGATGCCCAACATGATGTAAGATGTTGTAACACGTTGTAACGTTGTTTGATGTCGAGATGCTGATCTTCAGGTACCCGCCACCTGTTTTCTTGTCCTGGCGCTCAAAACATCAAATTTCCGAACACATGACATGGCGGACACCGCCAACAGCGTCAACAGCGACACGACACCGCCGGATACGCTGTCGGTCCTTGCTGTCGCTCTTTCCGTAGTCCTCTCCTGGTGACGCCTCATCATCACTCGAGGAGCTTTCATCATCCTCCGAAGATGCCCTGGCCTGGCAATAATCAATGTGCACAATGCGACCGTCCAGCAAAAATGGTGCAAAACATCATATCATCATATCATCATTGTGGGATATTATCAATGACATTATCAATGATTATTATTATGATTATCATTGATAGTCTATAGATATTGGGATATTCACAAATATAATATATATATATATATATATTTCAGATATTCACAATATCCCAATATCTATAGATAATCATAATCTGAATAATATTGGATATTTGAATATAGATATTCACAAACATCAAATATAATTTCCCAATTGGGATATGATGTGAATGGTGACTCCCACCTCGAAGCGGGCTGTGAAGGCCGCCCCAGCGGCCTCACATTTGTAGTTGGCAGCTGCCTCGGCGGCACAAAAATGTCTCAGGATCCCTGGTGTGTTCCCTCCGTTCCCAATACCCAACAGAAGCAGGTGCATTCTATGTCATTTCTATGTCATTTCTATAGCCATAGCATGCCATAGCCTTTTTTGATGTGTCCTTTTGTGTCCTTTCCATGTACCTACAAACATCTCTGTGGAACGTATTTGTCCCAGCTACCAGCTCGGATGACGAGTTGTGAGTGTCGAATTTCTGCAACTTATTCGTGTGGCTCAAGATTCTACGCCACCACTTTTAGGATAACTCAATGCAAAAAATGGGAGTCAAAGTGAACATGAATGTAATTATCAAACCGCTAAAAGGCAGTTAAGACCTCTAAAGCCTCTGAATACCATCCCAGAAGTTTCAATATGATTCAATATTGATATACCAAGGGCGGTTTCCCATTCAAAAAAACGGACAGAATTACCATTCCCGCCATTCCCAGCAGAGATTTTTCGGTTCAGGTGCCACCCAACCACCGGCCACCCGTTGCACTGGTGCACAACAGCAACCAGAGATCACCTCAGTTGATGGATAAAACTATGGCAAAATAAATGCCCAGTTCTCATACGCTGTCATTGGAATAAATCCACCCAATGTAAGATACGGGGCTTAATGGACAAAAAGTAAATGATGGTGACACTCAGGTGATAAACCCAATGCCAAACCTGGACTGGATATGGTTCTCAATAACATCCAATATTTCAGAAGATCCGATACCCAGGTGATTGTTTCAAAAGATCCGAGCGATTGTATCTACGTCGTGATGGTAACACCACGAGACACACATGGATTAACAACAAACAATGCCAAACATGGAAATGTGGGGATGTGTCAAAGCATCAAACCCTGTACCCCTGGTGAACCATCAAAATCGCTGGTAAATCCCATGGTTCATCCCGATTCATCCACGAAAAAATGGTACCAACATAGCCATAGCCATGGAGAAAACCAGATCCGCCAGGCTATCCCGGCAGTCTCTGTGTCACTGCCATCCAGCAGTGCTTTGCACCGAGCGAACACCATCTCTCAGACCTGCAGCATCGCTGGATGAGAGGCGTCTGAAAACATGGCGATGGGTTTTGGGCATTTCAAAGTTGGTGACTTGTGCCAATTCCATTTTGAAATTTACAGATTTATTTTCATGGTGCCAAAAAATGCGAACAAAAAAGAAAGCAAACATGTCTCTACATCACTTTCAATTGAAGGTGATTGTCTTACCCCAAAATAATACGAGTACCAACCCACGATTGCCTGAGCACCATGAACTGAGCACCATAACCCAAAAAACGAGAAACCCAGGTCCCAGCCTAAGCTGGAGACTACACGGTGCTCGCAGCCAATAAAGCAACGGCAGAAATGTACATGTGCATCATGCTGCATGTACATCTACAACCTATGCCCATACCGGCAACTGGAATCCGGAAAGAACATGTTTGAAGGCCGCCGCCCACTGGAATGTTCAAAACCTGTCAATTTCATTCAATTGCCACATGGTAATTAATCTTCAACAATCCAACTCTTTTTCGGGTTGGACACGCAATAAAAGGGCCCTGACAAGCAGAGAAGGATGCTCCAAAACGCGACGCAACTTGTTGCCGGAGACAAAAACAAACTTGACTACAAACATCCAAATCCACGTGCAACTATTCGCAGCTATTGCAGACTCAGGTCCCATGACCATGACATGGAACGGCGAAAGAATTCAACATGCGGCTCATTTTATTTTCATCTCACAAGGCAACCCCGCTATCAGCCACAGAAGCTTGACGTCTAAATTTCCATCGACAATTGAGATGGCTTACGCGAGAAACCAGAATTATGTCCCTACAATCTCCAGATTGACCTACAACTTGTGCCAAAACTGGCACAGAAACGAAGGTTCTGTGAGTCGCACCTTGTAAAAAACATCCCTTTCCACACGTTTTCACCAGCTTTCCATGGACTGATTATTTTGAACTCTTCATGCGGATCAAACGCGTTCTTTCTTCCAGAATGCCATAAGTACTGCTCTCATTCCTACTATAGTGCATGTGATGGGATATGGATGATATGGATGGACATGGCAATCGTTTGTCCCTCAACCTCTGGGCTGTGACGCTAGAAACTGCTGAGCTCCATTTTTTTCCAATCGAATGGGTTTGCGAGGCTCAACATGGCTCAACATCAACAACCTTCAAAGTCCTGGCAATGGAAAAAAAATGCAAATGTCATGTGCAAAGTGCGGCTCCCCAAAGAGGAATGTCCATCTGCATGTTTCCGCTCATCTTTAAATGTCCTTCCGTAGTTTTACAAATGTTCATTGCCTGTTCTCCAGATTTCTGTCCTCCCAATATTCGCTGCCATAATCTGTGATGAGCTCGGCTCCTCTCTTCACATCCTTGGTGGTCCTGCGGCAATCACAACCATTTGATCCCTTGGATCCATTGGCAATCCAGCAAGCTGATTCCAAATGGTGCGCCTGAAATATGCAACATCACCAAACTCGCAAATCTTCACGTTCACCTTCTTACACTGCCTTGGAGCCAGGAAATATGTTGTCAAAATGGCATAAGCTTGTCAATTTCCATTGCGACATGAAATCAATCCGTGGGTGTATAAGTCCAATATATTTAAATAAAACTTAAATATATTATCATGTCGTGCAATATCATTTTCCATCATGTTCTATGTTCAAATATGTTTTTGCTGAACAACCCTGAAGAATGAGCCAAGTGGCTCCTTTGACCGTGCTGCGTTGATATATCGAGTGGGATTCTTTTCGGCTGTTTCTCGTCCATCGATGCAAAAAGTGGTGGCAGCTCCAGCCTTCTCTGCCTCGCAGCGAATTGTCCAGAGAGCGGTTTTCCCTGGGGTTTAAATCATGGTGAGCTCAATCTGGCAATGAAAAATACCTCATTCCTACGTCTAAAAATGTTTGGATTATGCTTCCAAACGATGACAAATTTCATAATCCTTCCATCATTAGCGTGTTGCCAGGTTTCCGTCTGAAAAATGACTCCGCTAAGCTTCTGACCGCGACTAATTGATCGTCGGTGAAATTGAACAACCCCTCTTCTCTCAGTGGGCACCAAACGTAGTCCATGTCTCTGGTGCCCCGCATCGTCCGAAACTCTGCAATACCTTAAGTTTCATTGGAAATCATGAGAAAGAAAGCTGAAACCTATGACATGAACAGTTAATGAGAAACAATCTAGAAGCGGGCTGAAATGTCGTGCGACTTGCAAAACAATTGAATGCGCAGCAACAAATTCAAATCCACCAAAATATTGCCAAAATGGCAGCCCAATTCTGCACCACGGCTGGCAGGGACGTGGAATCCAAAGATGGGATGCCAAGAAACCGCTTAAACATCCGAAATCAACAAAACGAAAAGAAAGACTCAAGGACTCAAGGACTCAAGGACTCAAGGCGTTATTGGTGCACCCTCCCACTTATGTAAAACTATGTAAAACTGCAGCGAGGGCAGTTCCAGGCAACAGTTGGGAGACAGCTAACAGGATCTGAATGCAGATAAAGCAGTTGAATGCAATTGAAGGCAGCAACCGGAAAGCAACCACCACCACTTGCAAAAAGCACAGCAATTGAAACAAGGACGCAGCTAACAGCACCTGACAGAACAAAAGGCCGCCAACAGCATTTGAATGGAACAAACAGCAGTTGAACGCTCCCAGTTGAAGAACCCGAAGGCAGCAACCAGCCCTTCGAAGCAGAAAAAGGCAGCTGAAGGCAGCTGAAAACAACAACTTGGAAGCAGTGCAACTTAGAAGCAGCAAACGCTGCAAAAGGCACTTCGAGACCGTTGAAGGCAACAACGTGGAGACAGCTAACAGCCCTTGAAGGAAACAAAAAAAGCAGCAAGGGGCAGCTAAAGGTGAAGGCAGTTGCAGCGGCAACTGTAGGCAAGCAAAAACGAGAAAAAAAGTGCAGTTCCATTGGAAGCAAATGGCAGCTGAAGTCATTCAATAAAGCATCGCAAGATATTGCAAGAAGCAACTAGGAGGACGCAGCGAGGGAGAAGGGAACACACAGCAAGTAAAGGGGCTAGAATATCTAGAATGCAGTTTAAACTGCTGGAGGCTGCAGGAAGCAGCTCAAGGGTGTTCAGGGCAGCAAATTGCAGGCAGCCAACAGACTTTCCAAGCAGCAACAAAAGGTAGCTGAAGGCTGAAGGAAAACACGGAAGCAACCAGCAGCAATTGAACTGAGCAAAAGGCAGCTGAAGGCAGTCGGAAGCTTTAGCGGGCAGCTGGGTCACCGAGTGGATGAAATTGAGTGGTAAAATGGCCGTAGTAAGCATTACTAGTGCTCGGTCATTTTTTGGTGTTTTTTTGTGTTTTCAGTAAGGCTTAGTAAGGATTAGTAAGGCTTAGCAAATCTTAGCAATTTTAGTAAGGCTTTCTAACACTCAGCTGAAATCACCAATCGAGTGCTAAAAGTTGAGATTGCCAGCTTTGTGGAGGTTTGGGGGGTTACCAGCTCTGTGAAAGAAGCGCAACTGAGAAAGTGGGGAGTGGAAGAAAGCAAGGACTCCGTCTTTCCAAAAACGTGCAATCTCATGCTGAGAAGCTAAGAACACTCTGGGAGTGGGGAGTGGAAAGAGCAAGAAAGGAGTAGTATTCTGGAAGTTCAAATCGGAGATTAAACAAATGAAACTTTGCATCATTCCACCCATGCCCATAGCATAGCACATATTTGTATGTTCTCTCGATAGCATTCCATCTCGATGATCCCAACGTTCGCTATGAAAGGAAGGTCGCACATGATGGCCACAGTGTATGCCAAGGTACTCAGGGGTTTTCCCTGGTAAGGAGGCAACCTCGGCCAAATATCAAAGTCGGAAACAAACAGGCAGCAAATTCGCAAATTGGACTAAAGCCTGAGTAGTTCAACCAAATTTCCAACAGCCTTCTGGCAATGTCCCCTGGTTGAAACCCTTGGTGAGTCGTCATTCATCCACGGGACACAGTGTTCGCCGGAAGCGCTTCAGTGGTGAATAGCCCTTCTCCAGCTCCATCCAGCGTGGATGTCTTCACCTTCAAATGGGAGCCATCCTGAAGAGATGATCTGAACTCAAAGCTGAAGTCAAATGCTGAAATGATCTGAATCAAAGAAATGAGTGCCATCACCTCAAATTGTCAAGAAGCACTCGAAGTCGCAGCTGATCGCAGCTGTCTCAACATGTCTCAACCAGCGTTCTGTTCATGTCATGCTGTGTCGATGGTTTGTCCTCTGGATTCCACTTCAGCAAATTAGCATCTTTCCAGCCAAGCTGACCTGAAGCAGTCCATCCAGTTGAGGTCTGTGACACCTTGTGGGCTTAAGATTTCGTTCCTCCAAATTGGTGAAGCATGCTGAAAATTGTTGAAACAGCGAAAGGTAAGAATCTTCTGGTACTGAGTAGTACTGGTACTTTGTCAATTCTCTGCCAAGCAGCTTGCCCAGCCCTCTTCTCCAAGACCAGCATCCATTGCATCCAGTCTCGCTCTCGAGGCATCTGCCGGCAACTTGTAGAGGCCTCAATACTTTCCTACTTTCAGGATGCCGAAGCTGCCATCGAGGGCATGCTGTTATGAGGCCCATGCCACCAGATACCACCTTCTGTTCCGAGGAGACCAACTCGCTCAAAAACTCGTGGCAGTTGCACTTCGTCTCGAAACCTTGTGCCAGCTTGACTGGCAAAGTGCCAAGTTGCAGATGTTCATGCTTGCATTTAACATCATTCAACGGGCTGAAACCCAAATGACTCAAATCTGCATGAATCCGGAAGGGAACAATGAACTCAATGAGCCATGGGCCTTAAACATATTTCTGCATGGTCATCATGCAACCCCCTTCAGGTAAGTGGCCATCGCTGGCTTCCACACACGAAGTGGCACACCAATCGCGTTCGCAGCAGCGGCACGGCAAACCTAATGTCACCTCAGCCAAAGTAGCCAAAAATGGCAGAAGTGTTAGACTATGTTAAACTGCTATTAGACTGTTATCAAAGGAAGTTGGGAAGCAATACTTCCGTGTTACGGACAAATAGAATTCTGAGATTTGAAATGATAACATATCAATGCATAACAAAAGAATAAGAAGCGGTGGAATTGACCTTGATGAAGGGTGCTGACAATGACGGGGTGGTGATGAAGGGACGTGGTGACGATGGGAAGTGGTGACGATGGGAAGTGGTGAGGAAGGGAAGTGGTGAGGAAGGGAAGCGGTGACGATGGGAAGGGGTGAGGAAGGGAAGTGGTGAAGAAGGGAAGTGATGATGAAGGGGAGTGGTGAGGAAGGGAAGTGGTGAGGAAGGGAATCGGTGACGATGGGAAGTGGTGAGGAAGGGAAGTGGTGAAGAAGGGAAGTGATGATGAAGGGGAGTGGTGAGGAAGGGAAGTGGTGAGGAAGGGAAGCGGTGACGAAGGCAAGTGGTGAGTTGG
>Ga0126342_10007495_pt1 | contig 19491 bp, 21 predicted proteins | sample Cyp1metagenome_FD_92528 | JGI IMG/M metagenome (GOLD analysis project Ga0126342, IMG submission 92528) | Coral microbial communities from Lord Howe Island, Old Settlement Bay, Australia - Cyphastrea 1 metagenome | ecosystem: Host-associated > Invertebrates > Cnidaria > Coral ... | reverse complement strand
TTGGAATGAAGAGACGGGCACGCCCTCAAACCTTTCGCTGTCAAGCAAACGCCGCGCAGCACCTGGTAAGTCTTGTATATACTCTATCCGCCAAATAAACGCTAAGCGTCCATAGCACGGGGGGGCCTCCCCACACTAATCTGTATCCTACATTACATATATAGAGTAATCCTCTCTCCCTATTACTAAAACGCACCCTCCAAATAGTAAACACGGTGATCTATTTTCATTATTAGGGGGTATTTTGTATTAGGGCGCCCCTAATATTCCAATGAAAACCCTAATCATACGAATAAAGTAAATGATTCCAACTTTGATTAAATCCCTTACTAAATCTATAAACAATATTGCCAAAAACTGGATTTCGAAGCTGTCCCCTAATATTCCAATGAAAACCCTAATGATACGAATATATAAAGTAAATGATTCCAACTTTGATTAAATCCCTTATTAAATCTATAAACAATATTGCCAAAAACTGGATTTCGAAGCTTTCCCCTAATATTCCAATGAAAACCTGAATAATAAAAATACAAGATAATAAAAAACCTCAAGGTACCATTCTATTTTTATTAACAGGGGGTCGAACCCATTGTTTCACCATCCTGTTCTCCTATAGTATTGATTCTCAATTACCACAATTAAGAACCCAATTGTGCCCTACAAAAAAAACACCGAAAGTGCCACACAAATCCTACTTTTTTATTTTGGGGAGTTTTAGTAATAGGAAGAAGAGGTTAATTCATATAAATTACACTTATTACAATCGTTGGCTACGTCACGGCTAAGTGTTGAACTCCGCTTCAGCTTGGCAGAGAAGCCACGCCATAAGTCCAGGCTGATTGGCGCCTCAGATCCGACAGCTGGTACCACCGGCACCACCTGGCTAAACCGACTAAACATTGACCTCAAAGGATGAGTTTGAAGGACATTTTTACAGGGAAACCTTAGATGTTCATAGATTTTCATGGTAAAACCATGTAAGACTTCCTGTAAAATTTCCCAATCAATCCGTTGATGACCGCAACCTTAGACGTAAAAACAGATACAAACTGGATCCAGTTTGAACATCAACTAATGCTTGACTCAAAATACTCAAATAGAAGCAACCTATTTTAAAGTCTGCGAAAAAATGCCGAAAAGTCATTTACAGCCGTTAAATCCTTTTGTGGATTGCATGTTCTGAGCAAAAAAAACAACGGGATTCTGTCAAAAACCATCAGGATCATCATCAAACACACCTGAACCAGGCACTGAACCAGGCATCCAGGCGTGCTGTCAGGTGCAAGGGTCCTTCTCCCCGTGCGTTTCGCCAGTTGAAACCATGGCGCCTGGCGAGATGGGGATTTCATCGGTGTATTCCATGGCCCATTGGCTTCAATGATTGTTTTGCGTATGATCTTTATTTATAGTTCATCATGTTGAAACATATATATATATACAATTATATGACACACACACATATATATATACACACATAATATGTTGAACTTATATCCTGCATTATCCTGCGATTGTTGCCTATATAAGTGGAAGGGGCAGAATCCAAGCGGATGACTCTTATCATTAATAAGTCACAGGTGCCTGCATGCTTTGAACAAACCATCTCTGATCCACTCATGGCATGCTGAAAGAACATTGAACTCCCAAGTGATGCCAACAATTCAACAAAACCCACTGCACTCACCACAATAATCTTCAATTGGACCATGATGGCCCACCAAAACATATATAGAACAACTGTTTACAACTATGAACAACTATGGTTCATGAGCAAGGTGTTTAACTATGAACAACGAATCATTTCATGGTGTTTTTCGACCATTTCCATCACTCTTCCGGCGCCTCACAATGTACTGGGCCATCAAGGTGCCACCAGCCTAGGAAACGCTGATCATCCGTGGTACCTGGGAATTAATGGTTATCACATTATAGGGATTAACATGGATTAACCAGAACTATAGATATCATAGGTGAACTATGGTATCTATGGTCAACCAGTTCTAGATCATTTTTGGAACGGGACAACTATGGGTTTTCCACATCTGTTTGTATGTTTATCTCAGGGCAATGGGACAATAAATTCCAGCCATGTCAAGTCTCATCATCCATAGTCATCAAACTCCTGGCCGAGTCTGAAAGATCAACTCCGCTGCACTTCCATCATGGCTAACTAGCCTCTGGTAAAAAATCTAACAGTTCACCAGGGAAACTGGCAATGGACATAATCTTGTTTTCCATTGCCATGTTTTTTTTGATTGGGGGTACCCATCACAGCCAAAGCCCAGCCATTTTTTCTCTCTCACAGGAGGCATCCCTCGGTACGGCGGGATGCCGACAGTTCACAAGCAATCGCGGCGGCCGGTGGTCGACGGTTGAAACAGATGAAGCTACTCACCTTGAACAAAAGATGGACAATGGGAAAATGCCAACTCCCAAGGCCTACATGAATCATATTGGTTGAAGGATAAGCCTGCATAGAGTGCAATCCCCTAATATAATGGGATAGTATAATCAATTCCCAAAAATCGTCAACCAATCGTGGTTTTGAACACTGCTCACCTCAAAACTCTGGCCGAATGGAATGTCAGTGCTGCAGCATACTTTCCAAGGGATGGAACTGGTGAGGATATCCTGCAAAACCCTCCCTTATCTCCCTTCTTCCAAGTCTACAGTACTCAGTCGCACCCATATATCCATATCTATGTACAAAGGTACCCACAAAGGTACCCTTCCATAATCTACCATATCACCAGCTCCACATCCCCAAGGATCACCCCACATAGTTAATTTATCTGGGTGAGTAAATGCCTTATCCCATCTGAACTAACCCCAGTTTACCATCCACAAACACGATCCAACTGGGGGGTGATCCTCCACATCCCCCATCCCGTCCATCCCGTCCCAGTGGCAGCAATAGCTCCGAGGTCCACTCCATGTGCCCCGCGGGGTGGCGACGCCACTTGTTGGCCAAGCGCATCACGCGACCACTCGGCGTGGCGCATGCACAGCTCCAGCTGCGCCGGGGACCGGCGGTTGGGACTTCACGAATGGCTTCGCCTGCGCGAGGATGATGTCAGCAAAAAATGGTCGTTGGACTAGGTAGTTCACCATGAGAAGTGGATTCAAACATGAGAATTTAGGGATTAACAATCAAAATTAGGGATTGAACATCATTTAACCACAAAATTTGGGTAGATGATGGTAGATGTAACAACATCAAATATCCTGTGGTGTGATGGCTCTACGGGGGATGTCAGGGACTTGAAGCTGGGGATAGTAGCATGATATCTTTCAAGTCGCATCAAATGATCATATATCGGTGTATCTTCAGGAAGATACATCTTTTGGTTTCTTGAAGTTAATATTTCATCATTTCTCTTCAACCTATAGGTTTCTTCTGCCGCGCCTGTTCGTTGTCCATCCAACAACCAGTGGAAGACGGAACCATCATCCATTGCCATCACCAGCCGTTCATGATCTCCAGACAGGGACACGGGTTTGCTGGTGCTGTGTGGGATCTGCAACTCCACTGTTGGGTGCCAATGTTGTGTCAATCCCGTGGTCAACTCATGAACCCTGACCTTGCCATCTCCCAGGATGGCCGCACGGAAAGGATGTGGCTCAACAGCAGGGGTCACCACTGCAATCCCAGAGGGTTCCCAGCCTGGCACTGGTGGCAGATCCAAAGCCTGACATGGGATGGAGCCTCCTGCAGCCGTCACGGGGCAGGAAGCGATCTTGCCGGAGCTGGTGTGCAGCAGCAGCTGGCCCTGAGGTGACCAACTGAGGCCATGAGCACGGCCCATTTCCAAGATCCCCAGGTTGAATGGAACACTGTGGCCACCCTCAAAGGCTGAGTTGCCTGGGAGGATGGTCCCAGTTCCACCAGGGGCCATGGCAATAATTCCATGGGCGCTGGAGGCCAATAGTTCGGGTTCCAACATCGGTGGCCAATGGATGGCCGCAGGCACCACAGGTCGAAAGATGGCAGGACTTGTCACACTTGTCGCCCTTGTCGCCCCGGCGCTCTGCAAACGACGATGACCTCCACTGTCCAACCAATCATGGTCTCCACCTTCATAGACCCGCGCATATTTGATGACCCCGGTGAACCAGGTGTTCTTGCCACGGCCGGCCACGCCAACATGGGGTTCTGGGCCTTCCGCCTCGGACCAATGCATATCGGCCTCTGGGTGGAAGCCAAACATATCGCTGGCCCACAGCTCCTGCCGGGCTGATTCGTGTCACACTCCCTATAAGTGGAGGTTGTAATGAAAAAAACATGAATAAATTGAGGATTTTGCAGCAAACCATGGTTCATTGCCAGAGGGTATCTTTTTTCGGGGTGATCTCCATAAAACAGCTACGAAATCACATCATATGTACCATATCACATCACATCTTATATCATTGGGCCATTTACAAACGACGTTCCCCACGATATCCCAAGTTCATGTTGGGTTGTATCCCTCACCACCTACCATAAAACACTCCGGTTTATATATGTCATAAAACATGACTCACAAATTCCCAACCCCCACACCTATACTGTACCACTTCAATCCATTTCATCTAAAACGTTGAGTTTCTCAGAAATCTCCAGCCCCTGTCCCCGCCCCAAACCACCGCCGTCCTGTTGTCCCTGGGGTCCCCATCCCTTCTGCCAAGCAAAGTGTCCACGCATGGGCGTCACATGCGCGTAGTGCTTGGAGGTGATAGGTCCGCTCTCCCAGCCGTACCAACGTCCGATGCGGGTCCAGGGAGGGGCGCCCGGGTTGGTCACCAGCATGCCTGGGAAGCGCGGCCCCATGGCTAAGGTGGGAACAGTGAAACGCTAAATGGCCTGATAACTATATACATGTTTCGTGATGTTTCTGGATTTTAAGTATTTGATATGGTTAACATAGTTGGTTTATGCCCATGCTGATTATAACTACAGTTAATGGGGCTACCCTCAAGTGATTTGACAAAACGATGCTGGAACCCTGTGAGGAAGGTGAGTAGATCATTTTTTGAATGGGAAACAAAAATAGATTTCCATAGCTGTGAAAGTTTACTTCATGGCACAGCCTCTTTGGAATAAACATGCTCAAGTTTATGATAGAAGATATTATGGCTTAACTTTTGGTGAGTAACTGGACCATTTGAAACATACCAACATCTTCGATTCAATCATTCCTCTGAGCCCCTCCGGCTTGCAGCTCCTTATTTTTTGATATATTTTTGTTGGGCAGCCAGTGGGAAACCATAGGTTGAATTCCAAAAAACTATTGGATGATGCGACCATAACTATCCGGTTGATGGTTTTAACATGTTTTAACCCATCCCAACAGTATGAGTCATCTCACCCTTTCTCACCACTTTTCGTGAACCAGCCCTTTCTCTCCCAGATGCGCTCGCTCATGATGCATTCCACAATGCGGCCGGTCAGCAGGACCGACCAGCTCAAGACGGTCACGAAGAGCAAGGTGCGGACGTAGTACCTGGGACGGTGCTGCTCCCATGTCCCATGGAACAAATGGTCCAAGATTCCCCAATCGTTTGGCTGGTTGGTGGTTGAGCCTACCCCTCTGAAAAATATGTTTTGGTCAGTTGGGACCATGACATTCCCAACTGAATGGAACGTCATAAAAATCCAAACCACCAACCAGGACACTATGTTACCACGTTTTGGGGTCGAAATCTGTATCAGTATGTCTCAATCCACCTGTATCATCCATTGCCCAGCCTCTTGGGCTCAAACATCAACATCATCAACCCACAGCATCATCTTCAACAGCAAACGTCAAAATCTGCCCATGTTTTCTGTAAGCAGGCCTGATCCCCAACAGTTCCATATACTTCCATTCCATCCCCAATCCCCTATACGTTTTTGCAAAGCCATTGTCCAGTATCCCTATTCCCACATATTTTTTGAACAACAGCTACATTCTCCCATATTCCTGTTTCCCAATACCCCATCATTCCCGCTGTTAATGACAGTTTGAAATAATTGTCAGAAAATTCAATTTTCTCAAACCCAGCTATATGCTATTGTAATGATTAATTTTCCTACATATCCCAAAGACATTCCCATTAACAAAACAATGAAATCACCTTTGTTTAAATTACGGTGAACTCCACAGAACTCCAAAAAACCTCCGCATGAAATCCCCGATGAGAAATCGCCAACATTTTCGAAACATCTCCCATGATAATTCCATGGATTGATGTTGGCGATTGATATGGTTTCCATGTTTGGGGATATGTTTGGTGATATGTTTTGGAAATCTCAGAATGGAAATCCCACAACATGTTCCATTCTGAAACTTCCAAAACATATCCCCAAACATATCACCAAAACAATCACCATCTAAGCCAGCTGCCATGGGAGTAATTATCATCTGGCTGGTTTTTTATCAATATTTATCCCATTTCAAGTGATTACCATTATAGATCATTATAGCCAATTATAGCTAACCTTATGTTAAATCCCCATCTCCCAAGATATCCCCAGTTAAAATCTAGTTCCATCCCAGTAACCATGGCGTCATATCCACATTGACCATGGGATCCTCGCGAATGACGTTCTGATCTCGATCGATCTGCTCCTGCTCCAACTGCGCTTTGGTCTTGGGTGGAGCCACTAGGTATGACACGTGCTGAAAGGCCGCGGGAAGCCAGGCCGGACCTAAGCTGCGAGGATTCCGAGGTCGGGCGAGGTATGGCGGCTTTTGCGGCCGGGGGAAGGTGTCACTTTTTTTGAGGCCGCACAAGGCGGCCTCACGCGCCTGAATGATGAAGTGAATGATCAACCGTTAGCAATACACAATCAATGACAATAAATACACATATAACTCATATAACATAATAATAACAATTCAAACAGAATAATCATGACAATAAACATTCTCATAGCAATGCCACTCCCCAACATATCTAAAAAGAAAAATCAGAGATAAATCAGTGATTTTGCCAATCTCAGAGACTTTCACAGGAAGCGCTCTGGTTGAACATGCGCTCACCAATTTCTCTGGCCTGATGTGTGGCCCCTGCCGAACTGTTGGCAGGCTGTGAGACCACATAGAGACGAATCGTGAGGCCGATCTGCATCAAAAGAACCAGGATGGCAACAGCACCTCATTGCCGGAGCGGAGCTGGTGATCGTTTGGGATACCTGAAAATTGGGGAGTGCCAAAATTGGGATATCATTTCAATAGATGATCGGATATAACAGGCAATTTTGTTCGTGAATCAGATATATGTCAGCGGAGGATACTTTGGGACCAACTAACATAAGTCATCATAAGTCCTTCATTTTTTTTGTGGACCTTCAAATTTTTTACGAAAAACAAAAGGAAGAGAAGCCTGGAGGATCATCCCAGTGGATGTAACAGGTTTTTTTAACCACAAACAAGCCCAGTTAAGGATGGAATAACCCACATTCGTGGGATTTTAGTTTCTGATTCGCGGGTTTGAGTTTCTGATTCTTTGTTGCTGATTCGCGGGAAGTTTCTGATTCGAGGTTTGTTTGACTTACTTGCTGGGGTTACTAACCAGTCACTAAGTGGAATGATCCTCCAGATAACCCAATTCACCTGAATATTCAATACCTTCCCAGAAACACTGGTTTCTTATTCTCTCGATCTATCCATGTTGGGTCCCATTCAAGGGGGTAGAGAATATGATCGGAGGAGGGGATTATATATCCATTTGCAATCATTTACATCTGGCTCATAGCATGAAATGCATTTTTGTTTCTACATATTGTAGTTTTTTGATTGTTTCTGCATATCCCAATTTACGAGAGATAGATAGATGGATGGATGGATGGATGGATGAATGGATGGATGGATAGATAGATAGATATACATGCATATACATAAGAATACACGCACTATCATATACACATACACACACATATATATATATATGCGCAGAGAAAGTTTAAACAATATAATCTAAAGTGCAATTACATTAATATGCTAGTATACAATACCGTAAATAAATGCACATTATATATAATTATATATATAAACAACACAGACAGTGTCATTTGGATATCCTATGGAAAACTCTCTCCGTAGCCCCGGCTCCCGCCCCGGCTCCCAAGGCACGTGAAATGTCTATGACACTTGCTGTGGGATGATGCGTGTAGGCCAAGGCCAAACCTGGGCGGACATCCGCAACGCCAAGTTGCCAAGGTGGTAAAAAAATTAACGGTTACCATCTGGTTATGACTAACAGTTCGCCATGGAAAACCACCATGCTATTAATATATGTAAACCATCTATTTCTATGGGCCATCTATACCATGGCGAACTGTTAGTGATAACCGGAGGGTATATTTTACTGTATATATATGGTTCGGTAATCAATTTGTATTATATCATATAAATATAAAATTTATGAATTATAAATATATGGCTACTGTATATGTGGTTATATAATGTTATAAAAGTTATAGCTCTTATATGATAGGGGGTGTTATGGGTTCAATCATCTACTGTATGGCTAGTTCGGGGTTTCCCATATTTTCCAGTCAGGTTTGATCACCGGAGGGTAACTTTCAGAAAGCCCATTGCAACCTCCAGGATTCAGCAAGTATCAAAAAGTTAGCCTCTGGTAAACTAACATAACTATGGAGAAAATCACCCTTTTTAATGGGAAAACTCACTATAAATGGCCATTTTCAATAGCTACGTTAAATTACCAGAGGGTAGCCCCAAGCCATGACATGCCATGACCCAGAAACTGATGGCTTCAATGATGGGCCCTCCGATTTCGATGGGGAAGCAGCCTCCATGGGAGGGCAGCACATCCATGCGGAACATGATCCACACCCCTGCGGACAATGAGGAGGCGCAGATCACAGCGCCCCAGACCAGGCCCAGCTCACCGATGTTGTGAATGGGGAGCCAATAGGCGAAGGATTGGATCAAGTGCATCTTGCCAATCAAAAAGGTCACTCGGGCATAGGCTTCGGCACACCAATAGTCTTTCCTGAAGATTTTTTCGAAAAAGTGACCAGGTATGGCCAGGTCGTGAGGCGTCTGAAATGATAAGATTTACTTTATAAGTTATAAGTTTGATTGAATGGGGCCATTGGTTAAGGTTTTCCAAACAAAGATAAGCAATGTACTTGAAACATCTTGAAACCGCTTCTGCTTGAGTGTTGCCCAAGTTCTTGGCTTCTCAGTACACCCACAGCACGACCAGATTACCAAGTGGCTGTGCTTGGCGAATCAGCTCAAAATGCTCATAGGGCTCGGGCGGAGCTTCGTTGCCTCGGGCGAGGCGAACAAATCATAGCCGGAAGGGCCAGGTCGACCTAGTTGTTTGATGTTGTTTGTGGAATAAGGTAACTTCTTTTTGCAGAGGGCACCTGTGTAGTTGCAAAGAAGTTGGATCAAGTCGGCTTCAACCGAACCCTTGCGGAAAGCCGCACTGGAAGACATGATATATCGCCGGAAGGCTGCAGCTTCTGTTAGGCAAACTTCTGGAATGGCTGATGATGTCGCTGCCCAAAGGCCAAACATATGAAACATTGCCATCTATAAGTATGATCTATCAACATTTCGTTGTGTTTGACATGGGCCATGTCCTGAGTTATGACCACATTTTTGATAAAATCAATGCGGAAAAATGGAGAATTCATGGCTTGGAGATAGCCCATCTTCAGACTAACCGCGCCAGTCATGTGCCAAGCTGCCAAAAGCACTGGGAGAAGCCTTGGGAAAATCATCACGGGCCTTAGCTACCCGAAAAAGTCAGGTATCAAGGTGAGCTTTGAAAAATCACAACCTAAACTTCAATAAAGGTGTTTCATCTCATTTTAATATATTAAAGTAAAACATCTAACTCACAGCGATTCAAAAACAGGGATATATAACTTGCCCGGCAGGTAGTTTCATTAACCATATCATACCATAATTAGCCTGTCATAATTTATATGATGGTTAATTACCATATCATACCATAATGAACCATATAATTACCATATGGTTATGTTTACCATATCATACAGATTATCATACCATAATTACCCTCTGGTAAACATACAAAAAGCTATGGCAAATCACCATGTTCAATGGGAAAATCCTCTATTTCTATGGTCATTTTCAATAGCTATGTAACAAAACCAGAGGGTGCCATATCTGCACCAAGTGGCTGCCACCTCCTTGTCGATCCATGACGGCACCCCTGAGGTGGTGCCCGGCATCCGCGCAGCGTGCGCCAGTTCCTTCTTGGAACCACCCGTCTCCTGGAGCGGAGCCGCTGCACCGGGGCCAGTGGAGGAAGCCATGGCCATGGCGTTCAAAAGATGCATATTTTGGCCATGGAGAAATTGGAGAAAAGCTATGCACTTGAGTTTTTTCCAGGGTTTTGTAACCATGGTATATCATGGTATTTTTTGAGCCAGTTGAAGTTTTGGGTAATAACCATGGGATTTTTAACCTCAGTTCAAATATAACCCCGTAATATTAATCCCAACTGCACCCTCCAAGTCTCTGGTGATCTTCAACATTCCTGGAAACTATAGTCAAAACACAAGTATACATATAATTTATATAACATCATATAACATCATATTAACATATATTAACATCATATAACATCATCATATAACATCACATAGCATCATATAAATTCACATAGTTTCATATAACATCACATAACTTCATATTATAAGATATATTATAACATACTGTATATGTAAAAAGGTCACCTTAAAAATCTCAGGTCAGCATAGCAGGCATAGCAGGCATAGCAGGCATAGCAGGCCGCAGCCACGACTATCAACGACTCTTCCGCACCTCAGCCAGCTCCTTCACCTTTTCCTTCATCTTGGCTCCAATGCCCGGCAAGCCCGCTTTGTCATAGCCGGTCTTGGATTCCTTCTTACTCTTGCCGTCCTTCACCTTGAGGTCCAACATGGTCCAACAAAAATAGGCTTGAATTACCCATTGAATTACACTATTTTTTCTAATTAAAAGAATCTCAAATAGCTATTGTTTGATGGGAAAAATGGTGATTGAACGCAGGATTCTAAAGGTTTTCCATGGTTTGTCCCATCATTTTCTACAGTACCTCGTCATCCGAAGCCGGTGGCGTGTTGCCGGTGTTGGGCATCAGGAAAGGCAGCCGAAACATGTCGTAGACGCCCTGCTCCTCGTAGGTGGACAAGATCTTTCGTGCACTGTCCAGCTGCCGCTGGGAGGGCACCGGCAGACGCACCTCAACGGATCCACCGAAGAAGAGATGGGAAACCGAAGATGTTCCGACTGGAATGGGAAACCAGTCGGATTTTTAGGGTTTCTAATCAGGGAAACCAGTCGGATTTTATATAATGGGTTTCAATATGTTTCAATGGTCTTTTACTGACAACAAACCGCTACAAACATTTTTGATCAATAAATCAGGGGCTTTCTGGCTGATTTTGCTTCATAAAATTCTAGGAAACTGCTCAAACTATCTTAAAGTGGCATGTGTAGACTGGACTAACTAGGCTACGGTGAAGAAAATCCAGTTCATCTATTTTGATCTATTTTGATGGTTTTGGTCTCCTTGCTGGTACTTTCCACGTGCGCGCACACACGCACACACACACACACCACGGAGGCGGCCATGCCCTGCCATGCCCTGCCTTCCTTGTGCGAAGTTGCACCATGGCGATCTGGGCTCGCATGGCGGCATGCCAGCACAGCCAAATGGAGAGCGTCATGAAAGCGAAGGCGACCGCCAGACAATTCAAATACCTGAGGGATTTTCATGGGATGTTGATGGGATGTTGTATAATGGCATGTTAATGGCATTTGGATGCATTTGGCCCAATTGGCACATGTTGGAAATTTCAAGTTATCAGATTGGTGCTTTGAACTCAGAGCCATAGAATGCCACTGGGGGTCATCATCTCAAATCTGATTGAAAAACATAGGCGCAGCATGGTGCAACCACCAACCAGTTACGCCAGTTATATTCTGATCACTGCCTTGCCCGGCATGTGGGTTACATGGCCAAGCAGGTGCGGCATGGCATGGGACCCAAAGGGGATGAAGACAAGCTTGGGAAACCAAGTCATTGGCAAAAAACATGTTTCAAATAACATCAAATGACACTGCCGATGTTTAAATCAGCGCTCCAAGGGGTTAAGCTGGTTGCTGGTTATGCCTCCAAATCCCAAGGCTCTAAAAAACGGGACCCACACATAGCCACACTCCACATCCCACATCCCACGGGTTCCCCTGCAGGTTCCCCTTCAAGTCCCAGCCACAAGCCGGAGGCAAAGGTGGGTGGGCCTGGGAATTTCAATCCACTTCGGGCTTCCACCAAAACGGTGAGCACATAGCCCAAGCTCATTGTGAGCACGGGGACGTAGACCTTCAACTTGCTGACTGACCTTGGAGGCTGTCAGTTGGGACCGCTTTGTCTCTGACGTTTGGAGCCTAACAAGCTTCTCAGTAAACATATGTACCCTCCGGTAAACTAACATAGCTAATTATTGAAAATTGCCATTTATAGTGGATTTACCCATTAAAAATTGTGATTTTACATACAGTAGCTATGTTAGTTTACCAGAGGCTATCAGAGTCACATCTCTCCTCAAGGTCTATCAGCATGGTCTTTCTGGGCAGGCCAACTCAATGTCTCAGCCAATGCTGGTCACAAATCAGGACGTCTCCCGCCCATAACCCAACCATTTTCAAGCATTCTTATCTGAACTCTTCCTATGTGGTAGACCCAGTGCCATCAACCTATGATTTGGGGATGGTTTTAATCCCACCCGTATGTATTAATGGTGGCAAAATATTGGGGATGGTTCACGAATTATTTACATTATACCACAGTATTGGTAAGTTCTATCTCCATTTACGGTTGCTTCAATCCCCATTCATTCATTGTTTTTATTCGTGTTGGTTAAATCCCTCATATGATGGTTGATTTCCAGGATTGCACCCAACACCCCAACAGCCACAGACATGGGCGAAATGATGCTACTGTAAATCAACAACAATAAGTTCAATAAACGCCCAGCCAGGTTCTTCATAGCTTTACCACCGGCAACCTGCCCCATGGCTATCCATTCGAGGGCCCCCCTTCGCCACGGCACACTGCCGCCAGGTCAGACACATCTTCTCGAAACATCGCGGAGCGTTTCAGCTCGTTTGCGCGGCCGGCGGTGAAGCGAGCCCATCGTTGGCCCTGGTCAAATTTGTAGTTCACCCGGTTGTAGCCGAAGCCAAATAGCCCGGCCTCACGTTGCGGAGACCAAAGAAACCATCAGGGGCGATTGGAAGGTGGAAACTGTTGTTCTTGATGTTTTTTTTTTGTGCGGGGGAAGAAACTGGAATATTTTTGGATTTGATGTGAGGTCCTACGTTTGTAAAACTTGCCATTCACAGCACTGCATCCAGGTTGATGCTTCATCATCTGATGGGTGAATATGGTTATGATATATCCCCAGCCCACCCACGAATTAACCTTCCTCAAAAAGGTCTTTCCAACTTATAAACATCCTAGGTGGCAGCCAGGGTTCCCTGCTTCTTTCAAATTTCATCCCCCGCTTTGCCCGCACCTGTTTGATGAGAGTTCCTCCTCCCAACATCTCTGCCGCTGTCACCCCGACGCACTATGTCAAGCGCGTAGGTTTCTGTGTGTTAGCAGCGTCTTAACTCGCAGGAGCTAAGACTTGAACCACAGGAATTGTCCAGGTCAGCTAAACAATGAACTGCCAGTGCCAGTGCCAAATATGCAGGTTATGGCCTCTGGAAAGTGTGTTTGACCTTTGGCAATCACATCCGGAAGGTGCACCTAATCTGGTTCGGAAGGTTGTTTTTTCTCCCCGTTGCCATGACCTGATTTTTTTTCATATATTTACCGCCCTCTGGTTATTTAACATAGCCATGGTATAGATGGCCCATAGAAATAGATGGTTTACCTATTAAAAATTGTGATTTTCCATGGCTATGTTTGTCATAACCAGATGGTAAATTGAATCAAACAAATAGTGTCCGCCGTTGAAACCAGCTTCCGACAGCACAATCTTGTTGGATATTATGATACTGTGGATGGGCCAGCGAAATCCGAATCACCAGTTGATAGGTCGGTGGTTTATCATGTTTATCCCATTATTTATAATGAGGGTTTCAACATGTTTCAACCATCCCAAATTGGTGGTGCAGGAGTTCGCAACCATCCACAATATTTCAGGATATTTCAAGTGTGTCTACCATGGGGAAAGTGTCCCCAATTAACGCCCCAAAAGGCCATGGCTTCAGCTGCTTGGGTGAAGCGTTGTGCCAAGGACGTCTCCGACACGGCCCTGGGCCGGCCGGAACATGATAAGATGGGATAGACATGGGGATATGAACGGAATCAAAATGACAAGAATACAATAATGATGTGGTAATAAGATTAAGATGTAATAAGGACAATAAAAATGATGAGAATATGAACATGTTTATCAAGTCCTATCTCTTAGAGCACTTCACGTCAACCAAACCCTGGAAATTGATGACGTTGATGTCCATGTCAACATCCGATGAAATAGCACTTTTAACGTTTGTCTGAAACTAGGGTGCCCCAAAAATTTGATGTTTGATCATCTTTTTCCCTTATATTTGCGATAGTTTGGGTTATCCCCCTTTTGAGATACACCTAAATATTTGATGCATAACATCCTACTAATGTCCTATCAATATGCTATTCATATCCCATAAATATCCCTGTGTATCCCGTGTAAACGGCAATAAATTACTATAAATCTCACTGTTTGCTGATATTGGTTCCCTTTTGTTGCTTCCCCAAATCATTCATGTTTGGTTACGTGTCCCATGACAGTTATATATATATATATATTTACTTATTTAATGATAATATATATATATAATACAATATAAACTGCAATACATATTACAATATAAATATAATATAATATAACATAAAAAAGTATATTATACAACAAACTATTTTACAACATGAATTATAATACGTAATATATTGTAATATGATATAAACATAATATATAGTATAACATAAATAACAACATATACAACGTTATATATATATATGTATAAAAATCACCATTAATGCCAGATGAAATCCACATTTTTCTTTATGCATCGTTCACCATCTGAAAACTTGCTGCTTTTCAGACAAAGGTGTCAAAATAAAAAATAAAATAGTAACAAAAAGAACAAATAAGTAATGAATAAAGTAATAAGTAAAATAATAAAACAATAAATCAAATAATATATATATATATGTATATATATATATATATATGTAACCCACTATATTCCCATCATATCTGATGACCAATATATCATGATACTTCAGCCAGATCTATGGTGTCAAAACTCTCTCAGCTCGCAACGATTCGCTCGAGGATGACCTGGCAAGGAACATCTACATGAAACATGGTTGGTTAATAGGGATTCCCCGTTCTTGGATTATTATAATCCCCAATATTCCTCAATATCTTGGGTAGGTAGTTTTTTATCCCTGAACTAATCATCAACCAACAGGGGTTTTGAACCAATAATGTCCTTTTGGTAAAAATAGAGGGGCCGGTTTGGTTAATCCCATCTATCATGAATTACCTGTTGTTAAAGGGGTTTCTTCAAACCTTTCTGTGAATCAACCAACCAATGGGAAAAGGACATCTATGGAAACCATATGGTAGAGCCAAAGGCCGGGGGACTCAACCAAAATACACAAACAATGGGGCGAAATGAAATGGGGATATAGAAAGCAAGAACTAGGATTTGATTTAATCATCAAGATGCCAAAGAACTATAAATAAGATCCAAAAACCATCGCCATTGGCCTGTCTTTGCCCAAAGTACACAAGCAAGGAAAGGTAATGGAATTGCATTTTTAGCAAACCACACTAAGCCTAAAGTCTTGCGTGGTTGTAATTTGATTGCTGGGGATCCACCTTTAAAAAGTCACCGGCTGGTCATTGAGGTCCATACGATGTAGATGGCAGCTGTGGACCTGCGAGCAGCGCGCCCTTTTTCTGGGCAATGGGAGAATCATCGAACTGAATGGAGGGTCTTCCAGCCATGCTTCATGACAGGGCAGTTTTCAGAATGCTGGTTACATCTAGAAACAAACATGTGGAGGTAGCAGCCAGCGTTTGCCCCACATCTCTTCGGTCAAACCAAATTGCCAACACGGTTGTGCCGTGTTTGAATTCCAGCGATTTCTGGAAGTCACTGGTTGCATCTAGACCCCATATCTTGGTTAAGTCCTCATTCCCTCCAGTAAATTAACAGAGATATGAGAGATTATGGAAGATCAAACATTTTGAATCAATTTCCTATATATTAAAACCTGTGGTCAATTTACCACCGAGTAGTGGAACCCCGCTATGGCTCCACATGTCCCTTCCAACGAGCCGGTGCCTTCCACTTTGCGTTTTCGCTTGGCCTGCCAGAGGTGCCTATGGAAAGTCATCATCCGACGGGCGGTGACAAAAATTCCGAAATGCTGGGGATGAAACTTTCTTGAAATCAGCATGGATGCCAGCCTTCAGGTTTTTGTCCTTCTTCTTGTCCTTTTTCTTTTTCTTTTTGTTTTTCTTTTTCTTCGTTTTCTTCTTCTCCTTCGGCCGAAAGGGGCTTGCAATTAGAGCTGCCCCTGTCGCGAAGGGGCGGTAGCCAAGAATTTGGATAGACGCAGCCAGTTAAAAAAACGGTCACAAAGATATTCTGAAACAACCGCTGGCCAGCGAATTGGGAATGAAACTCATCCAAGCGGACAGCCTTGTCTTTTTTTTTCCCTTTGAACTTCGCTGCTACCACCTCGACAGCAAGGACAACCACGTGAGTTGTCTCACGAGAAAATGTTTTTTCCTGCAAGGGTTGGACCCACCTGGAGGCTATCTTGGCTCTGGTCGCCTCGGTTTTTCGGGTTGCTTGATTGAAATTTCCAGACAAATCAACTATCGGTTTCTGAAACCCATAGAGATCTTACGGCAACTCTGATCACCCTCCAATTTTTTCATGAACTGGTTCGAGCCCTCGCTTATGATAATGTCGAACGCATTCTAAGGTCTGGGGACCTGACTCTCGATCTGGTAGAGTTCAGGATCACCTGAAACAGACCGACCCAAATCCCCTATTCTTGGATATATTTGGGCACATCCCAATCACCCAAACAAATCCACAAACACTCCAGAAAAAAAACAACTTTCCTCTGGTAAATTTAACATAGCTATTGAAAATGGCCATCTATAGTTGATTGACCTATTGAAACTAGTGATTTTCCATGTATTCATCATAGTCATGATAGTCTGAGGGTAAACCGGGTAAACAATCCCTAAAAGAAATCCATAAGGATCACATCCTCAATGCATCCCTGTCACCGACCCCGACTTTGAACCTCCGGGATCAGCGTCAGCTTCCTGCCCTGCCTGGCGATAGAGCTGGATCTGAATGGCGATGTATGGAGATTCATGGGGATTTCACCATCATCTAACGAATGGGCATTATTAAATCCCCAGGAGGAAATGTTGGGATGAGAAATGATCACACCATTCATGGGAGATAAAATGATAATGGGAGATCATGGGCATATAAGGAGATAAATAAGATTAAATAAACAAGGAATCGCCGACACACTCCAGAAACAACTGTGACAAAAGACGTTTGGACCGAGCCCTAGGGTCCACCAAAGAACTGGCCGAAGATGATCAAAACATGTCAACTTCTCAAATGTTCTAACTATAACTAAAGATTTAAGCCCCGGAAGTTTCAACATTAATAAACCATAAATCGATGATACATCCCATACTCAAAATGATTTATGTGCAAACGGTCAAACATCCCATGATTTGTCAACTATTCATTATCCCGGTATATAAATGGTTAGAAATAAGAACTATATATAATTATAGGCAAATGTTATGATAGTAACATTTTTGTCATATCTGACGTCTAACTTCATGATCCGTTACCCTCTGGTAAACTAACATAACTATGGAAAATCACTATTTTTAATGGGTCAATCCACTATAAATCACCATTTTCAATAGCTATGTTTGTTTACCAGAGGGTAATGCTTATCAATCGTTACTCCTATACATTTTTGACTAATATTTATCCCATCGCCAATTCATCCCATGTTCTCAAGCAGTGTCGCAGCCGTGGCCTCCATGAAGTGGCACCTGTCAGGAGATTTACTGGCACAAAAAAACGGTCAACGCATATGATTACAAATGTAGATAGATAGCTATACATATAGGCATAGGCAAAGAAATAGTTGTGGACATAGATATCGATTTGGAAACAGGGCGATACAGGTTTACAAAGTGAAACGTATAGATAGATAGATAGATAGATAGATAGATCGATAGATAGATAGATAGATAGACAGATAGACAGATAGATAGATAGATAAACAGATAGATAGATAGATAGATAGATAGAGAGAGAGATAGAAACAAAACGTGAATAAAGATGTAGATGCAGATACAGACCTAATTACTACTGTAGTAGTTTACTAGTAAAGAGATAGATGCAGGCATAGACTTAGATGTAGATATAGATGCAAACATGGATGCAAATAGGGAAACAAATACATACATGCACATAGAGATATACGGTACAGACATAGAGATAGATATAGCCTAAAGCAAAGGACACAAATAGGTATAGACACAGAGATTAAAACTCTTATAGAGAAAGAAACGTATGATCAGAAAGCAAACATAGGAAGATATATATATACACATATAAATGTACAGACCATTTCGCCATAGATACAGATACACACACATACATTTATATACTTAGAACTGGAAATTAGATACAGATACCGATGTAGATAGAGACATAAAGATAGAGATAGATGCAAATACAAACATAGATCTAATATAGGTGCAAACATAGGGGTAGGCATAGATATGGACACTGGATTTAAGTCCTTTATACAGCTGACAACGCGCTTGTTAACCAATCGAACGCCTCTAGGAGCCATTTTTGCAGCAGAATTGGCACCATGGATGCGCAGCGTGCGCCAACAGAACCGGTGAGTTTGGAGGTGGTGGTTGCCATGTACCACGGGATCCCTTTTGATAGGCACAGACTCTGATATGAAAAAATGTCAGCACAGATTATAATATGCGCACATCGCTCCTTGCAATTAAATGTGTGCGGATGCATGCATCTGCGTGACCAAGCCAGAACTTGAACTGATTTGGTAAGTTGCCGATGGAATGTTCTCCGTTGCTCACAGAACACCAGTCTGTCTTCCCATGTCAAGCACCAAAACCCTTGATGAACTCGGCACACAAACAAAATATGACGAGAGTACAGGTTACGCTTTGCCACCAACGACTTCGCAACTAATCCTCTTGCCGTGGTCAGTGGTCCCACTGTGTTTTGAACTTCTGACCAGCACAGAACTCAAAGCGATCCTTTTCTAAGGTGGCCTGATGTTTCGGAGGGGTTTGTGCAGCTGTTGCGCACGGTGGCTTGAAACGTGTTGGGTCAAAATGTGCCA
>Ga0126342_10007494_pt1 | contig 19492 bp, 15 predicted proteins | sample Cyp1metagenome_FD_92528 | JGI IMG/M metagenome (GOLD analysis project Ga0126342, IMG submission 92528) | Coral microbial communities from Lord Howe Island, Old Settlement Bay, Australia - Cyphastrea 1 metagenome | ecosystem: Host-associated > Invertebrates > Cnidaria > Coral ... | reverse complement strand
GTTTGGCTTGGGTGAGATCTCCAGCCTGGCGACTCACCAAGCCCAACTCATGAAGTGTTGCAGCAATGTCTGGGTGATCCCTATCTCCATGAAAGGAGCGCTTCATTCGCAAGGACACCTCCAGCTGCAGTTCGGCGTGGTAGAGATCTCCAGCCTGGCGACTCACCAAGCCCAACTCATGAAGTGTTGCAGCAATGTCTGGGTGATCCCTATCTCCATGAAAGGAGCGCTTCATTCGCAAGGACTCCTCCAGCCGCAGTTTGGCGTGGATGAGATCTCCAGCCTCGCGACTCAGCAAGCCCAACGCATGAACTGTTGCAGCAATGTCTGGGTGACTTCGATTTCTGTGTTTGTTCTGCAACTCCAGAAGTGTGTGTTCCATTTCCTGCATTTTTGTCTCGGTCCCACCCCCAAAGTTCTTTTCAGGTAGGTCCGCCAGTTGGGCCTCCCCTTGTGTCGTCCCTTGTGTCCGTGTCTCACTCCATGTCACTTTCGTGACTGTTCCCGCAAGGCGTGCGTCCGGGTGAGATGGGACTGTGGGATGCGTGAAGGCAGCTGACTCAGCGGCATCTGGAGCCATCTCCTCAGGGTATACCTCCACCCGCAGCAACGGATGGAGCAGCTTCTCAGCTCTCCGCGCAGCATCAATGATTTTTGTACACGTTGCTTTCCGCAAAGGCCTTGCATCTACACGAGCCATATCGTTTGCAGAGTGGCGAATGGCTTCGAACAACTCCCAGACAGTCTCCTGTTCCTGGTCCTGAAGGGCAAACACAGCAGTCAGATTCCAAACCAGAAGATATTGTGGGACAAGGGCGGAGACCGTGCTATTTCTAGGTGTACACCTAGCCATTCTCACGGGAAACCTTCATTGACGTGCTGGCAGTGTTGCTGGGTGGAGAGATCCATGTATGTGACTCAAGTAGTGAGCTCACCTATGTTGGAAATAATGCAATAGTTGCAAAACGCTCAACAACAAACTAGAATCTCGTTCAAGCCAAAAAGGTGGTTGATCTACAAAATAGATTAGATCCAAAACCTGCTCGTCTCTACTACTACTACTACTACTACTAGTACTACTACTACCACTACCACATTCCCTGCATCAATTTCGCCAAAACGTCTTCAGAGAAAGTCAAGAATCCATCCACCAAACTAGAAATGCACTGAAAGCATCCAGCCGGACAGTCGCGAGGTGGGGCCCAACAAATATCAACAAATCCAGTACATGCAGAATGTTCCAAAAGGAAAGCAACAAACACAACAAAATGGAGATTGCAACGCGGAAGACGAGCAAACTTCTGCCCTATGAACTTGGACAAAATAGGCATGCCTTTATCAAACTCCACTGCAAACACATGAATATTGGTCTGCAATCACATGAATTCCCTTTGCAAGATGAATTTCGGATCAATTCAATCAATTGATCAACTCAGTTCTTCGCAGAATGTTTACCCCCTTGAAACCATGGGCCATGGGCTCTATAGTTACAAGCTTCAAGTCCAAACATAGAGCACCCGAAGCAACATACCCCTGTTTGAGGGCAAACATGCCTCTGCAGTTTGTTTCAAGAGGTTATGTTGGAGAGAACCACCTGCAAACGCCCTGCACACTTGCTCCCTGGAATCAATCGTGCCATCCCCCACAGGTCCTGATGGTCCTGCCCTTCTGGTTCCGGGTTTTCCGAATATGCTTCATCAGGGGAAACACCAAGCAATTCTTGGATCTCCATCGCCAACTTCCGTATGGAGGACGCAATGTCCCACACCTCGGCCGCCGCCTCATCTTGAAGAGCCAAGTCTTCTTGAAGAGCCAAGTCATATTGAAGAGCCAACTCTCTGATCTCTTTGAACTTGGCCACGATCCTAAGTTGATTGGGCCCAGCGCAAGCGACTTAGATGCCCCACGCATTCAGATCTCCAAACTTGAGGCCAACGGCAAGGGACAGCTTGGTGGGCGTTTCAATGGAAGCCATACTAAGCAATAACGTTTATACAACTGAGCAACAAAGAGAATAACTCAGATATAGAAAACAGAGGCAGCTACTTACAAAGCTGCTCGTGACAATAACAGAAATTAGTAGTGGTGAAAGACAGCAATTAGCAGTGGTGAAAGTCATGATCGTCATTAAAATAAAATGATCGTTATGAGGTATGATTGTGAATTATGCCTATGAATAATTATGTATATATGTTGTATATTGTTGTATATGACTATGGTAATTACTGTGATGATGATGATCATGACGATAATGATGATGATGATGATGATGACGATGATGATGATGATTCTGATGATGCTGATGATGATGCTGCTGATGGGGATGAGGATGAGGATGAGGATGAAGATGAGGATGAGATGATGATAATGATGATGATGATGATGGTGATGATGATGACGATGATGATGATGATTCTGATGATGCTGATGATGATGCTACTGATGAGGATGAGGATGAGGATGAGAATGAGGATGAGGATGAGGATGATGATGATGATGGTGATGGTGATTCTGATGATGATGGTGGTGATGGTGATTCTGATGATGATGATGATGATGATGGTGATGGTGATGATGATGATGATGATGATGGTGGTGATGGTGATTCTGATGATGATGATGATGATGATGATGATGATGGTGATGGCGATGGTGATGGCGATGGTGATTCTGATGATGATGATGATGATGATGATGATGATGGTGATTCTGATGATGATGATGATGATGATGGTGATGGTGATGGTGATTCTGATGATGATGGTGGTGATGGTGATTCTGATGATGATGATGATGATGATGATGATGATGATGGTGATGGTGATGGTGATGGTGATGGTGATTCTGATGATGGTGATGATGATGATGATTATTATTATTATTCTGATTCTGATTCTGATTCTGATTCTGGTGATGATGATGATGATGATGATGGTGATGCCTCCACCCTAAGACAGATCTTCTCCCGAAAGACAAGACGAGGAAAAGACCCAGGACAACATGGTGGCGAGCCCCTGCACCCTGAAATTATCATGTGATTGGGTATGCCTGCTCCTCCATCAACCTTGCTAAAGCAAGAGCAAATTCAGATAGAAGGTAGTTTTCATGTACTGATGCACTGATTCCATTCTACTGGCTGCTTTATAGGGATTCCCCGTTCTTGGATTATTATACTCCCCAATATATTGGGTATGCACACACATTCACAAAACAACTTGCCCGATTTGGGCACAGGTCTGGGAATCATGGGTCTGCAAACTTCTCCAAGGATCTGTTGCTCTATGGGGAGCTCAGCCATGACAGTTGCGCGGGAGAGCGAGCTTTTGTCGCTGCTCTGTTTTCCAATGCAACCTGTACTGAATTTCCTCAAAATTGAAGAACTTATACCTATACCGAACTTATCGCCATTTCAATCGGAAAAAATTAGGTTTTTCAACCACTGGATGTAATTTTCCAACGAGCACAATGGGCTCCCAACGGCTCAAATCAATGCTACCCTGCCAGAGAAATGGGCGCCCCATACGGTGAAAAATGAACTGAGGCTTGATTGGCCCTAAGGCTGTTTCCATTCTGCACCAATGCATAGAAACACTCAACCGGATTCCAGATTTTGTCCGGAAGCTTGAGCCTTGCAAGCGTTTCAAGCGTTTTTGACTGGAGGACTGCATTGAAGGCTTTCACCCAGTGAGGTAAAATTAGAAACCTAACCCAAATGTGCAATTCTCAAAACACCAGAAGTATGCAGGGGTCTGATATCCACCCTCCTTTGTGGACTACACCACCAAGATTCACCCACACCTGAGACTCGACCAAGGTCTACCATGGTGAGGACTGGCCCTGCCTCCACATTCTTCAGCTGGCCCAAGGCGGCTGCATCCGTGACCACCTTCGCCAGGCCTGAAGTTAGGTGCGCCACCTGTGCAGAGATCCAGGCGTCCCACGAGGAGATGTCAAATGTGGCAGAAATCATATCAAATCTTCATGGTCTCCATTCACACGTCGATTAAAACAATAGGAAAAGGTAAGCAAAGCTCAACATCATGAGTTTTACAAAGAATGATCAACATTAACATCAAGCATCAATTACCATGCACCCGGCAACTTGAACAAGGTTGGAACCTATTCCAGCCTGCACCGAAGCCAGGTCTTGCTGCCAGGAACGGACCAACTCCTGCCGTGAAAAAATTGCTGGGCGGGTGCTCCAATGATTGAGCCACAGCTGTATATGATGATTCTGTTGTAATATGTTGTAATACATGTCCATATGATATGAACTGAATATATGATTGCATTTTACTGTGATCTTCTCTCATCAATCTCCTCATTCCTATGTTACAAGAATTATGCTTGCCAGAATTTTCCGGATTCAAAAATCTTCAAACATCTTCAGATCACAAATCTTCAGAAATCTTCAAAAATCTTCAAAAATCGTCAGAAATCTTCAAAAATCTTCACCAACTTCCGAAAAAAATTGGGCATGTTGGTCGGATCCCGCGCCTCCACAGACTTCGTGCCATCCTTGGTGACCTCACGGAAGAGCTCCTCCCGGGCCTCGCGCCAGCTGCCCAGCTTAGAGATGGAAAAATTGGAGAAAAGATATGGAAAGCATATGGACCTACTGAACCTTTTACATCCGATTTACCCACTTGTTGTAATCTTTTTTTGGGTGATTTTTAAGGAACAGATGTTCGATGAAAATAATCACCCATAACGGATTTTCATGGATTTTCTAGACATATATTGGAAAATGGAATGGAAAATAAATGAAAACTGTTCAATGAAAACCCAATGAGAATGGATCAACGTTTGTTTTATCTGTTCTTTTCATGGAACGAATGTAGAGACGTATACGTATCAGCGGAAATGATGCTCCAATCAGTCTTGATTCAATATCGCAACATGTGAGCACAGTTTGAGAAAGCTTGGCATTTGTAGACCACCTTTCCACACCCTCTCCCGTGTATCTGAATTGGGGCATGTGATTTTGCCAAAGATGGGCATGGGTCAAAATTTGTTACCCACAAATTGGACGGTCTCAGATCCGGTCCACCAACCCCAATGACTTGGCCCATAACCAACTCTCCACATTCAAACACAATGATCCAATGGAAAGTGAACAAACACATTGCATCCAATGGTTGATGAGCATGAGTACATCCCCCATTTCTAGACCATTCTAGACCCATATCAGATTGTTGGTTGTGGCTCTATAGCCCGTTATACCCAATAAAATCCCTTGGTTTGATTTTCCTTTGTTTGGCAATGCCCATTCAAAAAGCCTAAATCCCCCAAGTATTTGAGCTTCCGTCACCATTCTCTTGCTGGTTGGTACGTGATATTTCACTTCCCACATTTTCTGATTGGTGGTTTCAACCCCTCTGAAAAATATGAAAGTCAGTTGGGGTTACTATTCCCAATATATGGAAAAATAAAAGCCATGTTCCAAACCACCTCAACCAGCTTGATGTGTTCACTCCCCACTTTTTAAGGCCCAACCCTCCCAGAAATCACCGGAAAACTCCATCCCGGCCATCCCGGCCTCGCTGAAGGCTTCGCCGCTCTGAACCACATCCACCACCCGGTCGCCAAAGGCCGACCCCTGCGGCGCCGCCTCCGGCAGCGCGTCCGGCTGCAGGTGGCCCAGGGTCTTGGGGCCGCCAGACTCCAACCAGAGCTCCTGGGGTCGTGAAACAAAAACCACAGGTTTGATGGGTGCTGAAATGTGCTGAATAATGGGATTCTTGTGGTTCGAATCGGGCATTCACCACCATCAACCGCTATTTGGGGTTACCATTGGAAGGCCCTCTGCCGATCCTGGAGCTGTGGCCGTAACTTCTCGATGTTGATCTGTCCCAGCATACCATCAACACTCTGCGCTTCTTGTTTCAATACCTCAGCTGACTGAGAAAACAAATATCCGGAAAAAATTGGAAAGATCAGGAGAGCTGGAAAAAATATCCACATTACATCCAGCAGTATGGTTCCTCGACCTGTCTGACATTTTCTGAGGAAACAAGCACCGCCGAGCAGCGAGATTCGTGGCGGCCACCCGCGACTCAACCCATCGCTTCACCGCTTCATCGTTACCGTCCAAGCGGCCCAGCTGTTGCTGTTTCCAGTTTTCGGACAATTTCCTCGAGACAAACAGAAAATGTCATTACCCATAGGATCCATGGTGCTGGTATATATGCTAACATAAAGGGGGTATATTGATGGGATCCATGTTACCATATATGGCATACATGGATCCTATGGGTTAGGAAGCATTCAACATCATCCAACAATTTCCCAAGCATCATATCCAACACACTCCCAACCATGAGAAATTCCAGCTTCGGATCAGGTTGATGAGTTTACGGCCACCCAATGACATCTGGATACATCCCGATGTCATTGAGACCGCGACAGGCTGCCGAGCAGCAGTAAATCTGCTTCCAAGTCCTGAGGATCAGCGGTTGTCAGTTGCTCCAGAAGCGCTTCTGTAGCCTTCAAAACCTGCAGAAGTCCACAGCAACTGATGGATGAACCCAGTGTTTGGGCTGAGACATTGAAATTTGGTTTGGAGCTGCTTGGCCGAACCATTTTTTTGGGGTGAAAAATTACATACAAAATGCACAAGATGAAAATGTCCAAGATCATAATTAAAATATTCCCCACTTTTCCGCACCTGCACTGCCTCACGAACTTGAGAGGTGCCCAATGGTCCCACAGCACTGCGCAGCATGGAGGTCTTCAAGAAATCGGCCAAGCCTCGCGCCGAGTTCAAAGAACGATGAAAGGTCTAGGTCTTGGTCCCTTTTGTGAAGGTTGAACAGAGCATGTCTTCTTCAATGGATGATCCAAAAACCCATGACAAACCCATTGAAACCCAGCTTGCCAAAAGTTTTTACTCTGATTTCCCAACGAGTTCCCCAAACTCCCCAGCCGTTGCTGTCCGGCGGCCTTCCACCAGGCGCCCGGTCTCGGACTCCACGACGACTCCTTGAGCCTTCAGCTGCTCGATCTTCCACTCTTCGCAGATGGCGTTCAGCTCCGGGGTCTCCAGCGACCTGGCGAAGGGCGGGCGAAGGACCTGAAGGACCTGAAGGACCTGTCAGGATGGGGATCTTGGCACATCTGGGTGGGCAACTCCCATCCGGTGACAAAAGTTGTTCCTCTTTGGAGCTTCCCACAAGCCCTTCCACCATACCTACAACCATCCTGCTTCTTGCGGATCACGGATTACTTCCTGCAACCATTGAAATAAGTGTAGTTTAAAATTTTAAAACGTCCCTTAAATTCGATCTGCCACGCATGCCACACAAAATGCCCTTGAAATCTGATCCACATCATGATATCGTATTTTATGGGGTCATTCATGGAAAAAAAAACTATTCCTCTTGATGTATCGAAATATTATGAGATATCCAGTAGAAACCACTAGAAACCATAGAAATACGCTAGTTACAAACTCGGTTGGCGAACTGAAATCACATATATCCTTGTTTGGTAAGCGAGCATTGAATGACTTCCAGAACATGTACTTTGCGCACAATGTATGTAGCAGCCATCCACACCAGCAAGCCTTGACTGCAAAGATCTATGCTCCAACTGTGCCAGCAGTTCTTCTCCAGCTTCCAACACCTGCAACTTGAGGCCAGTCAAATGGTTAGATTGGTTTAAGGAAAAAAAAAACACAGGAAAGCCCAACCAATTTGATGGTTTAAAAAAAAAAAACAGTTTTCGGTTAAGATATTCCCTTAAACCAATGCAATGAGTCATAGGAGATAGTTGGTTTCTGCTTTTCTATGAGTTTTTCTATGAACATGTGGATGGAATTTGGATAGATTCCGCGTGAGGTCACCAATGTACATTGCCAAAATTCATTCAGCGAGGTCGTGATCTCGGTGTGCTACATTTGCTACGGCTCCCTGGTAGTATCCCTACCTTCCAAAGCAATGGCTGAGAAACATTGGGAAAATGAAACATATGACATACTGACATAGTCCGAAAAAGTGGAGAAACATTTATTTGATGGGGGAAAACCACCAATATTCTCAACCACAAAGATTGGTGCTTTCCATGTTCCATCCATCATTCTCAGACACACCCACATCATGTAGCTGGTTCTATATCCCATTCTATCCCATGATATCCCATTGCATCCCATTATACCCAACTATATTCCTACAAACAAACAAAAAAAACATTCTACCCTCTATTCCCATGACTTTTTTTAGCCCATTCTACCCACTTTATATCCCCATAGAGTGGTTGATTTTTTTACACCCCACACCTCCGCTGACTTCATGGCTGCAGCATTCACATCCACTGGACTGCTCTCTGCCATCGCCTCGCGGCAGTGAGAGCGGCCCAAGCAAAAACATCAGCCAACTCATTCAAAATGGGTGGTTTTATCATCAGAAATGGGAAGCTTGACATGATTCAACCATCAAGAAATGGATACATAGCCAATATATGCCAATATCAGATGAAAACAACCTCGTTGAAGGTTAGTTTCATGGTACATGTTTGGGCTCTGTTGTGACTGGTTGTGGTCCCTTGGAAATGATCAACTCCAACAGCCATGGAAATTGATGGTGGACTGAAACTGAGAGCCGCCACATGGAAATGTCATGCGTCTAACATTTATAGAAATTTAGACCCTCCAAGTAACTTCAAGTACTCATAAAAATTGGTTAAAAATCCCAAGATGTCCCAAGTCATAAGGGTCTAGGAAGCCACATTTCAATACATTTTTCAGCTATTCTCAACCAGTCTGATGCTTCTCTGACGCCTCAGGCATGGTGTCAGGGATTTTTCCTTGCTTCCAAGCCTGCACAGTGAGTCACCACCGGGTTTTTGGAATGATGCTTTGTCTGGAAATAGGGTATCCATGGGGATCAACATTGTCCCCTTTAAAACTGCCATTTCTGGAACGTACAGCCCATTTTCAGCCACACCCTTGTACGATATGGGGTACGGATGCAGGAACACAACATCAAGCCAGGATATGAACACCATAGAGACTCTCTCCTCACCTCTTCAATTGCGGCCCGCAGCCCTGCGAAGTCTTTGCCAGGTGCACGGGAAATCACACCTGGTTGGCAGCAACGCAGGCTATGGTTTCTGATTCAATGGATGGTTTCTTTGGGTAAAATCTCACGGTTGAAAGTTAAAACCATGCTTTCTACCCCCCAATGTTAAGGGCAAACCTTGTATATTATATAATACTGAGTAATACTGTATATACCGTAAAAGTTGAATCTGTGCGACATGTTCTATCAAACAGAAAAACTGGTGGAAGTAGCACCTCACCTGCACAGGGTTTCAACCAATTGGTAGTTCAACCGACCATCCGTTTGGTTCTGATTTCGCGGCTTAGACTACTTTAGGAACCCAGTAAACGTTCACATAACTATGGAAAATCACCATTTTTCATGGGTAAATCAACTATAGATTGCACTTTTCAATAGCTATATTAATTTAGCAGAGGGTAGAACCCCCATCCTCTGATTTCTTCCAAGCAGCTCCGTGCCAGCTGTGCCATCTGCGCCACATTTGCTGCAGCGTCAGGCAGGAGACCCACCTGCCGCTGTTGCCACTGCGTCACCGTCTTTGACACGGCCTGGCGGCACGTGGTATCACCAAGGCAGCTGACCTAGAGTTCAATTGGCTGGCCTCCCACTCCACACCGACCATCCCCGCATCGACCATCCTGTAATTGTCCCACAATCTTTCATTTCCATATATCGTTGGGTTGACAATAATCAGATTTTCCCACAAACTTCGGACTTTCTTGGCTTTACAACAGTTCTCCGATATTTTTTCACATTAAGTCTCCCACACTTTTCCCAGGTCATGTCTCTCGTCAAACTTCGCCAGACGAGAGACCTCTGCCGGGAAAGCTTCTCGCGTCTCAAGGACATTCGATAGTTCCACCAGCAGCTGATCGCCAGCAGTGCGAAGCTTCATCTCCACCGTCTTTTGTTTACCTCACCGTGTTGGCTGTGCAGCTTTGGGGGAGTTGACCAGCAAAAATGCTGAAAACCAAGCATTTTGGGGTGGAATGTCATGGGATGTAACAGGATAAAACTGAAAAAAATGATGGATTTAACCATGAAAATTTGGTAAAATGATACTTTCAATGGGGGATTATGGCACATCTCAGAAGTGCTGTGCAGCTGACGCAAATCATTCAAAATTGCTGTGCATTCTTTACGAAGCATCACGATGAATTCGATTTCATTGGGGTGACCATGTGATGCATGTTATAAACAAAACCAGATTGGTTCCACGAAAATCAAATCTGAATTGTGACACGTGTTTCATGTCTCTTTACAGAAAAAACCATCTGTTTCAAAACTACCACATGAAACATCCACATGTGTCCTTCAACATCTCTAAAACATCCAAAAAAAAACATCTTACACAAAAATCATGAAAAATCCCAGTGGCTGTTGCTGGAAAGCTCCTCCAAGCGTTCCTTGAGACTTTTGCTCTTCTCCATTTTGGGCTCCGCGGCATCCTCTGGTTCCGGCAGCTCCGCGTCGAGGCTGTGAGGATCGCGGAGCTCCACCGTGGAGCTTTCGGGGCGCGAGGATTTGGGCGTCTGGCCGTGGATCCTGGGGGAAAGGTCAACGGTTGGTGGCCCGAAAAACGGGATGAAACGCCCAAAAAAAAGAGGTGGATGGGCCCAAATGGTTCCATGGCCATCATCTATCATCATCTTATATAGGCTATATAGGTATTAAAGATAGCTATGAACATAGCAATTTCAGGGGATGCTTGGAGATGTTTGGACTGACATGAAAGGACTGGGTATCGTTTTAAATATAGCAAATAAAAACACGTTTGGGGGGTAAACCCCCTGATTAATTCGTAAACTACCAAGGTTTATTTTGCTGGGCTGACATTACAGGACTCTCCATGTCTGGCTGATATCTTTGGAATATCATTTATGTCCTTGACCAAAACTGAAATGTGTAGCACTGCTCAGCCCAGTCCGATGTTTGACCAAGCTTCTTCTGGATGACTGCACTGGTGACAGCCATCTCGATACTTTGGATTGCCACAGCAGCTGCCGGATCTTCAAAGGGCCAACGATTGCGCCACTCTTGTCGTACTTCTATGAGATCTTTCAGGACCTGAATTTAGGCCCCGGGACCATGGTGCCCTACCAACCGTGGAAAGGCTTGGAATGGATATGAATGGATATGGGTCTGTCTGAAAATGCTAGGAATTGACTTACAAATTACAAAACTTAAGGGGGAAAAACATATGTTTAACTTTTTAACCATGAAATTGAAACTCTTACCCTAGTTTCAGACAAGCCCATAATATGATATGTCCCTCCTTGGCAGGGGTAACCCGTGTGTAGAGTAATTCGCGGGGTCAGCAACTAAATGGGCCCCCATACTCTGGGTAGAACCCACTCTGACTTTTCTTGCCTCTGATAGTTCTTCTGCTGCGTAGATATGATTTATAGTGACAGTGCGTTGTAATAATTAGCAGAATGCCGCCATAATTGTGGAGTTGTCATTTGGGTAACATTATTTAACTATCTTTGACCATCTTTAACCCCATTTGCATCTCCAAGTTACAACCCTCACTGCAGAATGTCAACCAAGATACAGCATCTGGAGCAGATTTGGCGTTGACGGTCCGCCTGAGCGTGCAACATGCAAATTTGGATGCGAGACCATCGCAACTGCACCTTTCATGAATTTGTTGCACAACATTGCACAAATATCACCAAACGTCAAAGAAATCATACAACTTGCACCCAAAACTGACATCTCTGATTGTCAAAAATTGGGTACCCCAATCCATCAAACGATTTGAAACCTCGTTTGCCACATTGTTTAACGGCATTTAGTTAATGGCTAAATATATTATATATTATTATAATATATATATATATATTGAAATGTTCCTCATTTCTAGACAACCCCACATCACACCGTATGAACCCATTATGGATGGTTTTACAGCCAGTACATCCCAATGTCTGATGGTCGAATCCCCACAACGCCGCGCCGCGCCTGACGATTCGGATGAGATCTTCGCCGGCTTCAAAGAGTTCTTCCCGCTTCCTGGGGGACCGGGACGGAGTGCAGTTCAGCTGCGGTTTCTGCTGAAGCTTTTGATGTGGGATTTTTTGTGAATCATTTCTTGTGGGAGATATGTAATATCATTGAAAGAGATAGTGGAATAGAATGGGATGTAATGGGATATAATTGTGGGAACTATGTAATGGAATATGATTAATTACTATGAATTGCTGCTACATGACATACTTGAGATATCTTGGGATACAACCAGATGCAGGTCTTCAAGAGTTTTGGATAGTGTCCTTCAAAATGAAACTTGAAGATGGAACCAACATGAACCAACCATGCAATGCTTAAATGTAATTGGATACAGCTGTGACATCACATCAGAATGATTTTGGCCTTGTCTCATGGGGGGGTGTCCAAGTTATGGTCATCCCAATGAGGTGAAATCATCACCATGATATTTTTTGGGGAGAACTCAATTTTCTGCAAACCCTTCTTGAAGATGCTTGAAATTTCACGGCTGATGATGATGGAAAAACAACACCAAAACACATGTTTTCATATATGTTTTCCATCGCCAAACTCCAGGGCTGCAGAGGTTCTCTTGTGGAAGCTGATCTGCTGATCGCACGTGCTTCTGCCATGCGTTCTGGATGACGGGGTCGAATCTCTCAAGGCTGACAAAGGGATCATCACCTGGGGAGAAAATGACCTGGAGAGGCCTGGAGAGGCCTGGAGAGGCCTGGGGAAATCCTCTGGTGAAACCATGGGTTTTTGATATGGGAGCTGTCCGAAAAAGGTGTCCGTACTCCAAAATAAATCATCCACATTCATCCAGAATTTTACTATTGAAACCCATGAGTTTGGGGGGATGTCCATTTTAAGAAACCTCGGTAGATTGTTATACCCCTAGGCTTTCCTATAATCGTCCCATCAGCCAAGTTGCCGTTCAGCGCGACAGGATCGGAAAGGACTTCTTTCACGATCCTCATCTGAAGGTCTCATGGGAAATTCTTGCGCAATATGGCCATGTCAAGATTGGAGACAGGCTGCATCAGGATCAAAGTAACCTTTTTTGGGAGTAGATTACAGTAGAGATCAGTAGAGTTTCTCATCCAAAAGGGCCTCAACAGGAACGCACTTGATCCAAACGTGTATTCTTCAACAAACATCCATGCTTTATCATAATCTTCCCCAATATCTCTTGTTGTCAGACAAACCTGAAATCTGATGAAATCTGCATCTCCATGTTGTTTCTGATATTTCCATGACATCCCATCCACCCATTCGCCAGGAGTCTCCGCAATGGTCACTTGCGCCTCTCCAAACGCCATGCTCTTCTTCCATTGCTCCAGGAGCTCAGGCAACGCCGTAGCGTCTGCGCCGGCGCCGGTGGCGGCGCGGGCTTTGAAGAAGTCCTGGTGGCGATGGCGAAGATGACGACCATCCAACAATGTGGAGAACCCACCCAATTTCATCGTACTTGAAATACCTGGATTTCTGGTATGCCAAAATCTGAAATTCACTCAAAATCACCAGTGATCAATCCAATCCTTGCCAAAAACATCCAAAACATTAACACCTACGATTTCCTGGGCTGCACCAAGTACCCAGATGCTCCATGGTGCTGGAATATTTACCTACATGTGTGCCATTTTTGGGGTAAATGTAAGTAAATATTCCAGCACCATGGAGCATCTGGGGTAGAAATCCAGTGGCAAAACCCAAGCGCCGAGACCCAACCGACGAGACCCTCGTCTCCTGCAATTTCACCAACAGCTCTTCCCCGCCCTGCACTGCGGGAATGGACACCTCTGGTTGCTGTGGCCAGCCACTGGTCCTGCCGTGGCCACAAGCTGATTAATGTACTATACACATACGAGTACATATAGCATCATATAACATAACTGTTTCGAAAAGTCTTTGTATATGTTTGTAATTGACTAATTTCGTGCTGGTGTTTGAAATCTCTTCAGAAATCTCTTCAAATGCAGGCCTTTCATGGCAAGGTAGACTGAGGTTTTTTGGTCAGTCTTGAGATGGGGGATACCTCCAACCTGCATCCCCTGCGATCCCATCGAGTCTGCGGTATATTTCAAATTGGTGCCCCATAGCTCACTTGGTGAGTTATTTGCCATAATATAACTAACTCGGTTTTATCGTAGATATATCGAACTAGTTACTATGGTTTATAAACATTATAAATTTATAAACCGACGTTTACATCACCGGAGGGGGGCACCACCTTCTTTTGAAAGCCCCAAATCTAATCCACGCGAAACCCAGAAGTTGAGCAGTTGAGCCTCCTCGCATCTTGCATGTCTGCTTCCCCCTGGCGGCAACTTACACAGTTATCACAGTTACTTGTGTCACAACAATTGGTGACTAAATGGTGACACCATATTGGATTGAATCATATTAAATCATATTAAATCATATTAAATCCACAATTCACAAAATATCACAACATATTGAAGTGTTAAGCATAACAAGAGCGCCAAAGTTCATCACTTTCCCCGCAAAAATATCCATGGCGATCCAAGCCATCGGTGGACACCTTCGTCGCTGTCTCCTGTCGATTCCATTGGTTCATGGTTGCTTCATGACACAGGGGGTATGAAACCAGCCGTTTCGTGAGGATATGATGAGATCCCATGAATATGATCTGCAATGATATGCAGCCAGTTCAATGTGCAGGACATGATGTTCATTGATGTTCAATGTGGGATTTCGGATGATTTTTCAGGGTGGGGTACCCTATTTTAGCTCAGAAAAGAGCGGCATCGATCTGCTGAGTCCTCAATGCTTTTGACCTTCGTCTTCCATCTGGAACACAGCCTGGATCAGCATATGGCCGGTAGGTTTCGGTAGCACTTGATAGTCTAGTGATTAAGCTTAAGCAGCTTAACAATGTTGATAAATCTTGTCCAATTTTGGTGGCGCCAAAATTTGAACCTTTCAATATGCAGAACGGCTTGGTTACCATCAAGCTGTGAATCGCAAAATCTGCCTCGATGGCTTCAAAGCTTTCATGAAGCTAAGCTTTACGAGGCCATACTTCTTCAGTAGGAAGAGTCCTTCCACGGCTCGGGTGAACACCATAGTTTTACGAGGACAATTCCAACATGGATCAACAAGTTCACCAGGAATGAGTCGGTTGCATGTTGGCATGGCATAGCCGGTCTGAGGACAGTACGTTCAAGTCCTGTGCAATCTGATATATCACTGTCTCAATATGGATCTGCGTATCATTCGCCGAATTCCACGGACCAACAGGTCTGGGTCGCAGAGGCACAGCGGCACAGTCCTGAAAAGAGGGCCGCTCCTAGGCTGATCAAGGATCCGATGACGCTCACTGCCACAACGGCATCGTCCTTGCGGGGCGGGGCACTAAGATCGAAAACAGAACCATGAGACCATGAGCAGAAAGGGACACCCAGCTAACAAACTGCATTTCAAGAGAACATGAATAACATGGACTAGGATGAGTGGGATAAAGACTTGAGAGAATGCTTGAGCTGCATTAACATCCATATGTACTTCATATGTGTACTACATGTGGCTGTACTACTATATTAAATTCCCGTTTTACAATGGTTAAAATGTCTTAACACCATTAACACCCCCATGTTTGATGGATTTTGATGGTTACAGTCACAGATGTTGAGACCGGGTATGTGCACCTCCTCAGTCAGAAATAGAGGAGCAACGACCAATGAGTCATCGAAAGTGCTGGTTGTCGTGGCAAAGGATGTTGTGCTGGTGGCACTCGTTGCAACAATGCCTGCCATACTTCCAACTTCTGTGAAGTTGGCAATTTGAAACGATTAAATCATGATAATCATTCAATCCTCATTGGACAAAAGCCTGCTTTTCTCCAAAGCAATAGCTGATGTATAGACGGATGTTCACCTCCCAAATATAGGGGCCATAGATGGCCATAGGTTTTAAGACAAGCCCCACCCTTTCGAAGACCACCTTCCTGTGCAAAAAAAGAGTGAGTACGGCCCGTCTGCCCCAATGCCACAAGTCTTCCGATCCCTTTTGGCCTGTCAAATTCAGAGAGCTGGTTGTTATCTCAGATCCATTGAGGACCACCAAATATCAGTGTGGCAGGCTGGTGGTGCTGCTGGTGCTGGTCATGCTGTCTCCAGCGTCTGTGGTGCTCGTAGAGGAGCCACCCTGGAATGACACAGTTGTGCTGCTACTCCTAGTCACACTCCTGGTGCTTGTCAGACTCCTAGTGCTTGTCAGACTCCTAGTGCTTGTCAGACTCCTAGTGCTTGTCAGACTCCTAGTGCTTGTCAGACTCCTGGTGCTTGTCAGGCTGCTGGTACTTGCAGTGAACACTGTTCCAGTGCTTGTGGTGAAGGATGAGAATGTTGTACTGGCAGTGCTGGAGGTTGATGTTGTTGCTGTTTTTGTGCTTGTTCTTGAGGATGTGCCGGTGAATGAAGAGGTGCTGATGCTGGATGTGGACAGGCTGCTAGCAGTTGTGGAAAAGGTACTGCTAGTGCTGAGACTTGTGCTGCTACTTGTCCCAGTGACAGTGGATGTGGTGGTTGAGCTGACGGTTGCTGAGCTTGATGTTGTGCTGCTGCTGGTGCTGCTCGTGTCCGTTTTGCTGGTTGAACTGAAGGTGATTGTCGTTGAAGAAGTGGCAAGGGGGTCGGTGGTGGTGGTAACCGTGCGGGTTGAAGCGGTGCTGGTAGTGCTTGAGATGGTGGAACTGGAAGATGTGACAGATGTACTGGAGCTGGTTTGGGTCGTATCCGTGCTTGATGTGAAGGTGGAGGACGTGGTGGTTGTGGATACCTCCAGCTCCGCATAGAAACCAACCTCCAGCCGCACCAAAGGGCAACTCTTGGCAGCAAGTTAGCAACAATCTGAGGGCCTTTCCCCCTATCTACCATCTGGTTATTTAACATAGCCATGGAAAATCACCATTCTTAATAGGTAAACCATCTATAAATGGGCCATTTTCCATGGCTATGTTAAATAACCAGATGGTATATTGGATGGCCAACAATTCAAGTCCAAATCATTCAGACAGTGGTTACGTCATGTTAAGTGCTACTCATTCCGAGCTCTTGACTGAAAGGTAGTAGCCATCACCTGCCGTCCTCGGGAAAACGTTAGACGCTGGGATCTGGCCTTTCCTGGAAAGGTATCACAAAAAGCTGCTAGCACCTGCTACAAAGACATCCCTCCGCTTGCTCAGGTTATAGTCACCACTAGTGATTGTGAGTTTTTTGCCATACCTACTAAACATGCCTTGATTTACCGCCAGCTCAGGTTTCTTGACTGCTACGTGTTCATATCAGCAAAGATTGAAATTGATCCTCCACACACTGGTCAATATTCCTGATGCATATACTACCTGATTCATACATGATGTTACTGTATATCACAGTACTGTACTATACATTATTGATCATTATGTTACCCTCTGGTAATTTAACATAGCTATAGAAAATCACCATTTTTCATGGGAAAATCCACTATTTCGACTGGGCCATCTATACCATAGCTATGTTAAATTACCAGAGGGTACATTCTATGTTCACTATACGTGCACTCTTACGTTAGAGACCCTTCTGATGACTGGGCTGCGGACACCACATCTTCCACGCCACCGCTGCCATCCAACTTGATCCGGTTGACCCTCAGGGCTCAAGATTCTTCAAGACACCATAACGAAGGGGCTTACCGTTTACGCAGATCTATAATATCTTTGTAATATCATATATATATACAGTATCTTTATAATATCTATATAATAATAATGATAATAATAATAGTATAATTAATTAATTAATTATATATAGATGGGCTAAGTCAAAGAACGGAGACTTCACCAGGACTGCAAAAATCAGTTGCTTTTTGTGAAAAATCCTCCACGGAGCTGCAACTGAGTTCCCAGCATTTCCGTGTCTCGAGAGAGCCAGTAGAGCGTCTGCGAAGCCACACTTAGTCAGACGAAGGCTTCGAAGGACAGCAAAATTTATCGCAAAATTCAACTATTCAATGGATTCACATGTAGCCAGCATTGCGGGAATAGAATTTTTCTGTGGTCATAATCAGTGTTCTTTATCCAGGAAATAGCTCGGTATGGTTCGATACTGCACAAGTCTTGTTCTCGCTTCTGCAGCTCCCAGTGCATGAAAGCAAGCAATGCAGAACTTATATGAAGAAAGCGGCTTTGAAGAGAACCATACTCCATTCCTTGCATCGTATCTTGCTAAAGAACGGTTTGTCAGTGTGCAGCTCCTTTCTTTCACAGCCTTTGATTCTGTCCACTGCCAGCAGGCCTGATGCTTTGACTCTGGCGAATGCAGTGTAAAACGTCGGGGTGGTCCTGGTTTCAGGACTCAGCTGAGAGGATTATCTCAGCAAGACGATGATCGCCACAACCTTGGAGATGGTGACTCCGGTGACTCCGCGAGCCGAGACCAGTGGTGTTTTTTAAGGAATTGGTCTAAGGGGCAATTTGCGGGAAACCATGGCTTATACCCCCATTTATATATATATATATATGTATATATACAAATATATATATATATGCAGTATGTGTATATATATACATCTATAGACCAATTCAATTTGTTTTGGTCAACCTTGAATTCATACATCCTCGCTGAGCTGTGAGGGAAGGTAATTCCAAACGGGTGAAATAGACCAATTAATCCGGTGGGAGGGGCATGATATCATTCCAGGTTCAGCATTCCGAAAATGATGATACCAGTAATTTGCAGGACTTTTATGTGAGTGTGTCTGAAACTCTATCACAATCTGTCCACTTAAATCCACTGGGTAATTATCCCCTTTAAAATGGCCCTACAGGATGGTGCCCCCCAGTTATAAGTGGGTTTATAAACCCCATTAACTATAGTTATATCTGCCATGAACCATAGTTATGGGACTTATAAACCAACTTAGCTAACTATGGGGCACCACCTTGTAGGGCCATAGCCCATTTTCAGACACATCCAACTGTCGCCTGAGAATCGGCCCAGACACCGCCGCGGTGGCCACAGCAGTGGAGAGCAAACACGCAGGGCTCTGCCAGCGACAAGGGAAGAGTCCACAGATCCACATCCTGAGCTGGTGCTGTGTTGATCTATCAATAACTATGGTTTATAGGTGATATATCTATAGCTGGTTTTTAGGTGATATATCTACCAGTAGTACCGCACAAGGCGGTGGCGGAAGTTTCAAAAATAGGAAACCTATAGGAGAGGTTCGTTGTTGTGAAGCAGGGATGGCAGAGCGAATCCACTGATGGACCGAAAGGTGCTTGAGGTCTCCTCTTTTTCGCTCTCTTTCTCTGACTACGAGTCCGGGGGGTAACTTGCCCCAAAATCTATGAACTTACCCCACCGCATGGCACACCGCTTACCCCACGACCCCAAGAACTTACGCCATGTGCAAATCACCATGGCACACCGGCCCTC
>Ga0126342_10007493_pt1 | contig 19492 bp, 8 predicted proteins | sample Cyp1metagenome_FD_92528 | JGI IMG/M metagenome (GOLD analysis project Ga0126342, IMG submission 92528) | Coral microbial communities from Lord Howe Island, Old Settlement Bay, Australia - Cyphastrea 1 metagenome | ecosystem: Host-associated > Invertebrates > Cnidaria > Coral ... | reverse complement strand
GGTCACTCCATCAAGGCTTTGGTTGAATGTACCTCCGAAAGTCAAGCTTGCCAAGTTGCTCTGCAAGGTCACTCCATCAAGGCTTCGGTCGAACATATGTCCGAAAGTCAAGCTTTGCAAGTTCGTTGGCAAGGCCACTCGTTGCAGGGGTTGATTAAACTCCAAACCCAAAGTCAAGCTTTGCAGACTGCTTGGCGACATCAAGTGTTCAAGGCGTTGGTTGTACTTCCAACCCAAAGTCAAGCTTTGCAGGCTTTCGGGAAGGCTCCTCAGACAGGGCACAGATGTGCAACCCCCTATCTGTGTCAAGCCATCCAACACAAACTTCTCCTCCGAAATTTGGAAGCCTTGAAGGTATCTGCAAGCAGCATATAAGTCTGTTGGAACATAAGTGCAGGACAGATTCGCAGTCTTCTGTGCAATGCCTTGCTTTTGCAATGTTTGGTGGAGCATCAACGGTGAAGAAAGGTGGTAGAGAACCAGCTTTGCCCCTGTCTTTCTCGGAAGTTGCTCGGAGATCAACCAGCTCGGAACCACAGACAGCTGATGACCCCACATAGCCATCAGCAGCCATGGCTGGCTGACCTTAGATATTTCATGATATATAATTATGATATATGAATATTATATGATATATCTGGGAAAATTATAATAGTTCACTAACCTGAATCTTGCGGCCATTTTGGGATGATTTCCCTATAAAAACCATGAATAAAACCAGTTTTCAGGTGGAGATCATCTTTTTTTCCCCCGGTGAGATCATCAATTTTAAGCCATGACCCTCGACATTTTAAAGCAGCTTACCAGGCTGACCAGGTCGGAAGTTTCGAACGAAGCTATGGACCCAACATGTCACTGGGTCGCTATTAAGAACGGGCCATTTATGACTAACAGTTCGCCATGGAAAATCACCATTTTTAAGTTCGGTAAACCCAGTTGTTCACCATCTATTTCGATTAGGGCCATCGAAAAACCATGGCGAACTGTGAGTCATAACCAGGGGGTAATACTTGAGGGTGCTGCCTTCAAAAGTTGGGACATTCATGCTTGTATCCGCATATATATATATAGACGTATATAACCCAACTGCAGCAGAACTGGTTTCAGTTGTGACAAAGGAAAATCAGTGGGTACACATGTTCTCTTGAAACAATTCTGGCACCCTAAAAATTGAGCCATATAGAATACACCGTTTTCCCATTTCATTTTACTGGTTGATGAATAGGTCTCCGTATTATGGGTTACAAATGGCTACAATCATCACTTATCACCAATTCAACCAAGCCGCTGGATAACCCACCAGTTCACAACTAATCAACGGTCATCTATCAGTTACTAGTCAGCAGGGGGTCTTATTTAACCTACCTGGTATCATCATTCATGAAAATAATTCAAAACCGGGTTTGATGGCTATAGAAATCACATTAAATCAGCAGTATATCCCAACTATGGTCAGTCATAAATCACCAAATAAATCACTAAATTGTCTTGGTGAAATCCATTCTGGCTGGTGGTTGAGCCTACCCCTCTGAAAACTATGCTCATCAGTTGGGCTGATTCTTCCCAATATATGGAAAATAAAAGTCATGTTCCAAACCACCAACCAGAAAGTGACGCCCTGCTCCACCAGGGTCCTTTAAGCCGCTCTCACTGCCTTCAGCTTTGCTGGGCTCCAAGTCGATGGTCCCCAGGTCAGTCCAGCTCCATCCCACTCAACACCTCGGGTGCCGCGTTTCGATTGTTACAATGTGGTGCCCCCAAACGTTATAAATTGGTTTATAACCCCCATGAATACTATAGTTATAAGTATCATAAACCATAGTTATTGGAGTTATGAACCAACTTAACTATCTAGGGGGCACCACTTTGTAGCTTCAGATGGTTGGGTTGCTCGGAACTATTTCTGGTTGGTGGTGCAATAACCATCTTGAAACATGATGGAGTTCGTCAATAGGTTGCGGATGACATCCCATATACGAAATGGAAAATAATCCAAATGTTTGAAACCACCAATCAGATTTCTTCTGATTGGTTAGTATGGTTGCAAGTCAAGATCAATTTTTGGTCGAGGATGGAACTCGTTGGAGGTTTCCTAAGACCATGACTGAGTATTGACATGGTGACGATCCATGGGATCCCGCCTTTTTGGAAACTCCCATGGAAAGCCATGATTGACAGCTATTGGACCAGTATTAACCAGTATTAATGGCTTTTCACCTCTCACCATCTAACCATCATTTAACATCATTTAACCATGTCTTATGATTGCATGGCTAATATCTGGGTAAATTATAATATTTCACTAACCTGAATAGTTCGGCCATGGCTGGGGATGATTCCCCTTATTGACCATGATTCCAGGGAGAACAGTGAGGTCGTTATAATTTACCCTGCGGATCGGAGCTCAGGTGTCACAGCCTAAATGAATTGAGACTGCGCCTTCTGTACCGCCCTCTTGGCCGTACATACAAGCTTCAATGACTACTGCGGTGATCCAAAACGAATTAATTGTGGTGGCCTCTCTCGCCATTGTCGCATCTCCTTCATCTTCCGTCGAGCTGCCATGCTCTTCACCTTCCATTCCCCTTTCAAGTCAGTCTGCAGAGTCCTGTAAACCTGTTCCGTGATAACAAAGTCCATGTCAGGTAGTTGATTATATGACTGTCCCTGGTTAGCTCGCAGGAACGGCTGCAAAACCTGAAAGACCCATTCCTGACACGGAAAGGTTGGTCTCTGAGCAAAACCACTGGTGTAAAACGCTGAGCCCTGGACAAACATTGATTTGACAAGCCTTCTATCACATGCCGGCCAGATCTCGTCTGAAAGCAAACCAGTGAATTGCAAGAAGTAAATTGCAAAGGTCGTTGCAAACTCTGAAAACTTCACACCGTACGCTTCAACTTCCTGCCGATTACGGAAGGGGATAAGAATCTCCTTTCCTTGGTTGTCATGCCTACGCAAGGGAAAAAAGAGCCCAGCATGTTTCATAAACGACAACACCAGCTCATACCAAGAAACCCCTATAGAGGCGACATCCTCCTGACTGTTGTCTTTTGGCCAACGAAATTGTTGCATCCAGTCAAGCATGTGTCTGGAAATATGGGGTCCCCAGGCAGTATGTTTCGTCCAGTTAAGAGTGATTCTAGGTCCTACCCAAGGTTCAACAACATGGTATGTCTTCAAAACCTCCCATGTGGTCTGATTTCCTTGGTCCAGGTTCTCCTCAGTGACTTGTTCTGCCTGAAGTTGAGCCATCCGTCGTTGTGCCTCCAGATGAAATTCAAAAACCTGTTTAAGGTGCTTCTGCTGCTGTACTTGATCCTGGCACGCTTCCTCCAATGAGTTAACCACGCAAGGCAAAAGTTGTGAACAAGCAAACATCGCACTATCATTTGCCATCTTGTTTCCCAAGTGTGCATACTGTTGCAAGAGCGGCAAGTCAAACTGGTGTTCAGCATGTGCTTTGACTTTACGAAAAGATCTTTCTCCAAGGTACCAAACCTTCCAGATTCTACTAAGGAGGTCAAAATGCGGAAGCATGGCGAGTTCATTGACATCCTTTGCTTTTGCCACTCTTTGAAGCTGACTCAGAGTGGTGGCTGAGTCGCTATGGATGCAAGTGTTGCAATATCGCTCTAGCACAACAACAATTGCATACAGTTCAGCTCTATGGATATCTTGAAGGCCAGGAAGCCGGCCTGTGGTCAGTGTGTGGAGACATGTTGGCATCTCCCCCGTTTGCTGAAAACGCAGGACTTGTTGACATCTCTGTTCATCAGAAAGTGCACAGTCCAACACCACTGCATAGGCCGCATAGCGAAACTCTGGCAGAGTTGGATGGAGGCATGACCCATCCGTGTAGAGGGTCACTTGCTGCCCCTGCTGGTCAAGCTGGATGCGCCCATGCAACTCCATATCAATCTCGGGTTCAACCTGATGCCACTGCACTGTGAGGTGGCACTCTCTAGATTGATGGCAAAAAACGACAGGGATGTCACTGATGGCTGAGCCTGTTTCCTCCATCCATGTGAAGGTTTCTGCATATTTTTCCCTAAGGTCATGTAAAGCATGGCATGTGAGGACTCTGTGCTGTCGGGTATCAAGCTCCCCACAATGGGGACAATGTGGGTTCACCTGGTCATCCCAGGCCGCCTGTTGCACTTTGGTTTGAAAGGCTCCTGAGATTTCATTCAAAAGTTTCACTTGCTGTGCCGGAGGGAACTTACGCAGCACCTGTATGGTTGAAATCCTACAGATAGGTGGAAGCCCTTTCAGGGCTCTTCTGTCAGTGTGGTCAAGGATCTGCTCCTGCCATTGTTGTTGGCAGAGCCGCATCAAGGTGCTTAGTCCTACCTCCAAGAAGGCAAATTTTACAAAACCATTAATGGCCAAGTAACCAAGCTTATCCATTTGCCATTCAAACTTAGTCAAGTGATATTTGAGTACCCCCGCAGGCCCTTTACATTCATGTGCGAGTCCACTGTGACATGCAACCATGTGGAAAAAGTTTTCTCTGACTGCCGGAATGGCTCGAAGCAAAAACCTACGTGCTGCCATGATCACCCTCTGTACCAAGATCAGCTGTGGGTCCTGGACGGCTGGCGTACAATGGATTGCAATGGCAGAGTTTCTACTAACACTATATCCATACAGTGCATTGGCAACTCCCGTACGCAAGGCATCCATGTGCTGGGATCCTATTGGGATAAGCTCCATTCCGTACATGGCAACCGGATAAATACCCGCTGACACCAGTCTGGCTTTTGATGGCAAAGGATCTTGCAGAGTTTCTAACCGCTGCAGTCTCAGTTTTGCTCGTGCAAGGCGGTCTCTGAGCTTACCCAGTTTTGCATTGCCCCTATACGTCAGTTGCGAACCTAGGTCCATGGCATGGAGCAGCTCCGGAACATGTTCATTCGGTGCTTCCCTCTGAACAGCTTTTTTAAGAGTAGGCAAGTGTGCTTTATGTGTGCTCCAGATCCAGGACTTCTTCCAGTCAATGATCATGTTAAGAAAGTCAGCAATTTGTTTGGTCGCTCGCAAGGCATTCTCATGTTGTGCAGGCTGCATGGTGCTCCATCCCCAGTTGTCAGCAAATGCGGATGGAATAACATTGCATGTTTGACGCTGGATATAGTGGATCCATGTGAAAGCAATGGTCAGCATGGCTGTAACACTCATGGGATCACCCTCAGGAAGCCCGTTATTGGTGGGGCATGGTCGGCTTGACAACCCTTGCGCTGTCCATGTACGTGTGAGATTCTCCTGAGAGCGCTTCCAAACATTAATCACATAGGATGGGATACCAACCACTGTCATGATCATGGCTGCACTGGTACGTCCGATTGTGTTGAAGCATCGCTTGAGATCAAGAGCAACCCCTGACTGGCATGTTTGGGTCTTATGGGCCCATTCCAAAAGGAACTGTTGCGCATAGGTGGCATCTGATGGTCCTCTACCTGGCAAAAACCCAGTGACTTCCGGTGGCATGGTCAGGGATAGGGACTTGAGAATAATTTTAGTTATCACCTTACTCCAAAGACGGTAGCATTGGGCAAGCACCGTAATGGGTCTATACTCATGGATTTGGGGTTTTTCAACTTTTGGAACAGGGGTAGTTTTTGCTATCATCAACCATGAGGGGAATTCCTGCAGGCTCAACAAGATATCCCTAAGGTGGTCAATAGCTTCGCATGGGAGACTCTGGAGTTCCGCCGCGCTGATTCCATCTATTCCTTTTGCACTTTTTGGGTTTAGTGTGCGAACAGCCTGGTACCACTCCTGTGGGTTGGAGAAATCCAGTTGCTGATTCTGCAGTAAAGGAGGCACATGTTGCAACATGTCATGAAATTGCTGCGGTGGATCTAGTTTTTCCTGGGGCATAGTCCAGTATTGGTCCCAGTAATCCTGGAGCAAGTTCATGATTTTTGCTGGGTGTGTGGTGACTGCATTTTGCATAATTTCATACTGGTCAAGTTCAGGCAGGTCGCCATGGATCCGTACCTGTAAGCTGTGGCTATCCTTGGCAAGCAAGGTGGCAGTGGTGTCATGGATGTTCAAGATAGCATCTAGCTGAAATTGACTAGCATGATGGCAGTATGCGGTTGCAGTTCCATCATCATTAGTTACCAGAATGGCACTATCAGAAACCTGGTGCTGTATAGAAACAACATCTGGCTGTGTGGGGTCTCGGATGCGCGCAAAGGCTCTGGCATTTCCCTGGCATTTAAAGTCAAGCTGTCTTCGATAGGCCATTTTGTCTTTCCATCGCTGTCGGTCCATCCACAGGCAGTGGTTGGTTTCATGCTTTGCAAACTGAATGATTAAATCAAGTAGGGCAGGATTAGGCAACAAAACCGGAAGTGGTCCTACTTCGGGGATACTTTGTGCCCATTTGGGAAACCCCCCTTGAAACGCTTTACATCTCAGAATGGAGTGCCAAAGTCCCCACGCCTGTGTGTGCTGTGGTTCCAACCAATCTGTTTTCCTCAGCAAGAAAAGCAGTGCCTGAAGGCGTCTGATTTGCTTTACTTTTGCTTGGGTGTTGTAAGTGTGGACCTCAATGGAAGGTTGATAGTCCCCTGGCCTTCCCTTTTTGAAGTGTGACTTAACTGGATGGTTTACCAGTTGCGTGGGTTGACATCTACCTCGGTATTTCCTAGGCATACCTTTGGTGGCTTGCATCTGGCATCCATTCTCTTTCATCTGGAACCATCTGTAGGCCAGGTCGGCAGCCTGTTCAACATGTTGTCCCCAGGTTATCAAGTCCACAGGAATACCATTTTGGTTGGTGATGTTGTTATAAGCTGCATGCAGGTCATGATCATTCATCGGCAATTTCAAGAAGGTCTCCGGGGATTTAAAACTTTGGACAAACGTATCATCGGCTGGGATTTGAAGATCAAAGGTTAGAACCTTATGACAATCAAAATGTTCATCCATAAGTACCTGGATCTTGGAAACCCAACTTGTGGCTCGTGGACAAAACAAGGCATTGTCAGGGGTGGTCACACCCCTGCATGTCGGTGGCATTGACATTCCATGCAACCGCTGGTGTAGCGCTCTCAAGTCCCAAAAGCCAAGTTGTTTGAGTTTATTGCCAGAAATCCATTTAAAGGGGTCCCCATTAAAATCACCCAGGATGATACATGGCAACGGAAGCAAAGTGCTGGCTCGAATGGCTTCATCCAAAAGATCACTATTGAAGGTTGTTGTGCCATTTTGGGTAGCTGGCAAAGCATAGATAATGATTAGTTGGATGTCAAGTTTTCCCAAGGTAACAACAACATGGAGTATTCTGGAGGTAGCCTCCCATTCCTGCGAAAGGGTGCCCTGTGCCAATCTGACACGGTGGCTGGACATGCAAGCTACTCCTGCTGCTTTTCCTCGCATGGAGGGTGTGCCATCCGTTTTGGGTCGGTGATCCTGCACTGGCACCGACCAGAGTGTTTTCCGAAAAGAAGGTCTGATTACGGTGGAAAAACTACTTTGGGCAGGCCCTGTAGCTGAGGTTTCTGAGGCTGTGACCACATCAAACTGGTGCTCTGCCTGTAGTGCTTTATAAACTTGAGTCTTGGAATAGATACTGGTGGGGTTGGTTATGGCAACTTTGAAGGTGTCGGTGTGAGGTGGTCCAGGGTTGGACGCCTCTCCTAACCGATGCAGGCTGGCATAGCTATGCCAGGCAGGGGCCAAAATGGCCAGGCTCGAGTGGCTACTGTCTGTATGTTTTGGATCTACCGGCAAATGCAAACTGGTCTGTACATGTCTGAGGGAGGCATCTATATGTACCTTATTGGATAAACGTTTGAGACACAAGACCCCCAGGTCTTTTCTGCCACTCCAAGTGCCCTGCTCACATTGTGATGGATACTTTTGCAAGCCTATGGCATGACTTGGAAGCGGTTCAGAGGCAAAATCGGCAAAATCAGCAAAACTCATGTTGACATCAGGCTGGTAGTTATGACTTCGCACAATACGCAGCTTGTGGCTTGGGTGGCAAACTATGCAGAAACTTACAAACAAAATTGACCAAACCAGGATAGTACAAAGCCCCTTGAGGTTATGGGCAAATGGCATTCCCTTGGCAGGTCTTATGCAGGATCTGCGGTTGGCACAAAATAATGAATTACATGCAATTTTCGGTAACGCTAGTCAATCATCCATGTCCGAATCTCCCTTGGGTGCAGCCCTTTTGTTCGTCATGAACAGGTGTTTGATTTCTTGGAACTTTTCATCCATGGCTGCTTGGTATTGGTGCATGGATTTCGTCAAAGCATTGTCAACTGACTTCTCAATCTGTCTGAGCGCGTTGTCCATCTTGTTCATATTTTCCTGTTCTCTCTGTGCAGCCTGCTTGAATTGTGAATCCACATGCTTAGCGTGCACTTGCTGTGTCTGGGAAAGCTGCTCAATGCTAGCCTGCATGGTGGCGATCTTTGCATCCTGCTCCAGCAACCTTTTCTCAGTTGGGCCTTGTTGTGGTGGCATGGCTGATGACATGGCAGTGCCTTGCGTCTTTAACGGGCCATAGCTTGCCCAGGGATCTTGTTTCAGGTCCTGGTGCCACGGGTCAGCATTTTGGACTTGTTGCGGTTTTGGTCGAGGCCCCAACAAGATCTTTTCAGGTCCTTGATCTCTGGGTGGCAGCAACCTTGCCAAAATTGGGCTGGAATTGAACATCAAAATCCCTGAGGGAATATCAACTGATGATCTCACAATCCACGTTTGTGGTCCCAAGGCACGGATGGGACATGCATCCCATTTCATTGCTTCGATCCAGTTCTGCAGCATCAACTTGGTGCAACCAAATGGTAAGTTCTGCAACTTGTATACCTTGTCACCTGGTGCATTTTGTGGCGGAGCTGTTCCTGGATTCAAAACTGTCCATGCTTCCTCATATTTGTCAGTGTGGAATCTAAGGCCATATCCTTTGCCTTGCCTGCCTCGTACCAAACCCACACACGATTGGCATTTTGTGGATACAGAGGTGACCTTCGGTATGTCTCCAGGAATCCAAATGACTTTGTAGGAAGCATTGAGTTTTCCTCCTTGGGTTTTCGGTGTCAGGAAAAGTCTATTGAATCCCGACCTTGCCAAAAGTCGTTCCAGCATGGCATCTTCCACTGTCATGTGAACCTGGACTGTCATCGCCTGAAGAGGTGTGGCTGGGGATCTGTTGTGCCTCAGCGACTTTCCCCAGATGGCTTGGATACCCTGTGAAAGTCCTTCACTTTCAAAACGCTTTCTGACAAACGCTGCTGGATTGGCTGTGATGCTATGCCAGTCATCTTCCTGCCAGTCGTCTTTGTACAGAGTGACAGCAACAAGGCTACATGATTCGGAAGGAACTTGTTTGGGGTCTCCCTCCCGATGCTTGATTGTTTTGGCACCTAACTGCACCAAAGTGGCCGTGATCAGTACCATCTGGCGATCAGTGTTGAAGCACGGGAAAGTGATTTCTTCTGAGGTGAGGCCACAGTGCACATTGATCTGACCAAGAACCAAAAGCCCTAGTTCATCCACACTGATTTGCTGACCCTCTCTGATCCAAACTTCGGCTTGTGCTGCGGTCTGCAGGCATATGCCACAGGCTTGTGGCAGGATCTGGCTGACTTGTGGCAGATTGCTACCATCCTCTTTTGAAAAGAAGTTCTCGACCAAAGTGTAGTCTGCTGGGTTGAGCTTGAAGTCCATGGCCCTGCGTTTCTTTTTCTGGCTTGCTGAACCAGGGATTTCATTACCTGACTTCGGCTTGGCTAGCTCAGGTATTGTCACACCAGCTTCTTTGCAGAGTTGGAGGACTGCTTGGATCTTTGCACTTCCCATGGGCTGTGCATTAACGGCCTGCAGTTTGCCAAGGCCAAATTTGTCCATGATCTTCTCGACAGTTGTGGTTGTCCAGGTCAAGTTGAAGCCATGGTCCAGCAAAGTGCTGGCCAATGCATTCTGTTGGATTGCTCTCTGTTGGACTTTTGTACCCTGACCTCCGCCCTTAAGAGCCATGACAGCATGAATGACGAGAGAATCACGCTTGGTTTCGTTTGGCAATTGGTCAATTGTTTGTTCCAAAGGCACCTGTCCTCCATGGCATACCATGCGGAATGCTGGTGCATGTCCCCATGGTGCTAGGCAAAACCTCATGATGCATTCCAACGTGGCCAGAGTGGTGGTGCTTTGAATCCTACCTTTCCAAACTGGTCTTCCTGCCCACTTCAGGGTGATCTTCTTGCAATGTCGATCTCCATCCTCAGCCTCCAAGCCATCCAGGAGCGTTCTGGCTGCCGCAATGGCCACTGCAATCAGGAAGGAGTTTGGCGGTGCAACTCCAGAATTCCTCTGTGGTTCAAAAACCAGTTCATCTTGGGGGTTGACAAAGGCTTTTCTGCCCAGTACATCCAGTGAGTGTTCAGTCAAGGCATTCCTGAAGAACTGTCGCAAGAACGTGCATGCAATGTCTTCCCCGGAAAAGTTGGCCACAATACGGTTTGTAAAACGACAGACATGCCATTTCATGGATGACTGTGAGAAAGCCGCAACAACCATGAGGATGCTCTTTGTGTTTACTCCATGTGTCAGTGGTTCAGTGAACAGAAGAGTGCCGTAATCTGTGGTTTGTCCCTGAGCAATTGGTCCAAACTGGTCATAAAGCTCATTGGCTAACATCGTGATGTGTGGCTGTTGCAACATGGGAACATTGGGTTCAGCCTTGAGGAGAGTCAGTTCCCCATCACTGATCACCTGGACACAGCTTCTCGGCACTGTCACTGTCATTTCATCAGCGAGTATTGCTTGCAATGGGCAAAGGCAGGCGGTGACAGATTGCTGCAAGTCTTGAAACCGGCAACATGCACCCAATTCCCAAACCCTTTCAAGGTGAGTCCCTGGAATGTCAGCTGCGAACCAGAATGTCTCATCATATTGTTTCCATTTGATTGATCCTTTAAGGACTGGCTGGAACTGAATGGTATCTGGAATCGTCTGTGTGTCGGATGCTACTGTGATGGGTGACGGCGGCTCAAGTTCCTCAGGATATACCCTCTGCAAGCACTGGGATTCTTGATGAGGTTGATCATCATGCATGGATTCCTCTTCTTTGATTGGGCTACTACCTGAGTCCTTCACCGTGTCTGGGATCGTGTCCACACTGACCTGATAACTCTGGCTTGCAGACGCAGCAGCACAGTGTCTCTTGGCTGCAGGGGAGTAAATCTCCGGAGTTATCTCTTTCTCATGCATTGGGGAGGGGCTCCCGCACCCTAAGCGTGGTGGGAGCATGGCATGAAAGAGGGTGGGGGGGACATGGACAACATCAGTGGCAGCAATGCTTACAGCATCTTCACCTGAGTTCCTGTCATCCACCGCTCTGTACATTTCCACTGGGTCAAATGGCTTTCCTGCTGGAAGCAAGGCACATGGAATGACTTGAGGCAGTTTGTCTCCATCTGTAATGCTGCCAGGCGTAGCTATGGTGATGGCTGTGATCTCCATGGCAGTGTGGGCATGCTGTCGACTATGTACACTTCTGGGCAAATGGTGATTCCGGCTGAGGTCACTCTCAGTCATGTCAGCGATTGGATCATGGTGTCGATGTGATGATCCATCATTTTGATTTCCTGCATTCATTGGGGAGGGGCTCTCGCACCCTAAGCGTGGTGAGAGCATGGCATGAAAGGGGGTGGGTGGGTCATCTTTTCTGCTGTGTCAGTTGCACGGTTGCAATGATCATGAAAGTGGTTGTCTGTACAATTGTCCAAACCAGAGAGAGGATCACTTCTGGTCGCATGTGAATGCTGAGGATGTGCACTTGTTGCGGCTGCTTTTCCCTCCGGTGGGAGATCTGCAGGAAATTGCGGCTTCATGTGCATGTCTGAGTTCCTGGGCAAGGCATTTCGGTTAACTGGGTCATGTTCACAAAAACCAATCTTGTCAACGGATGTTGTGTCCCCTGACAAAGGCTCAGGTGGAATCCTTGGCTGACACACTTTCGGCTGACCTAAGTTCGTGTAGATCGTTTCCGTTTGCATGGAATGTGATCCACCATCCTTTGCCCTGAGAACCACATGTTTGGTAATGGATTGTGATTTTGCATTCAGGAAACTGTCACATGAATCAAAAAGACCATGAGTGGGTGACCAAACCTGACATGAATCTCGATGAAGCGATTGTTCCAGTGCTTTTGCATTCGTGATAAACTCCCGTGTGAGCAACTGATCTTTTCTCATGAGAAAAAACCCTTGGGAAACTTTGCGCAAGCAGCTGTTGTCAGGGGTAAGCTTTAGGTCATGGAAACCCTGGAAAATTTCATCCATGCTATTGTCAAGAAGCCTAAGTGCTTTGGCCAAATTGCCCAAAACCAACAGCGCATGGGGAATTGCAATCATGTTGCCAAGGTGATACCACGCTTGTTTCTGATCCTGATCTAGATACACCTTACCACATGAACCATGCAGCAGTGCCACTTCAGCCGGATGCAGAAAACGACATCGAAAGGGGGCAGCATCATCCTGTACAAAATGTCCCAGGTATCCATGTTTCTTGAGGAAATCCCGATTCATCAGGTGCTGTGTCCCATAAAGAGCCATGAAAGTCGGAAACACATCAGTCGGCTTGAAAACCCTCTTGGCAAAAATGGTCTCTGATGACGGCAGCTGAGCAAGACTGGTCTTCAGGTAACAGGCACTACTGGCAAGTTCCACAATATCTGCATCAATCCTGAGAGCCACCTTGTCATGTGGAGAAAGCATGGTGGTAACAGCAGGCCAAATCTGATCCCTTGCAGGCCACATGTCAAAGCAAATCGGTGGCACATTGGCAGTCATTCGAATCGCTAGGCCTAGCCACCTGAATCTCGTTGTCTGTGCATGAATTGCAAGATTACAAACCTTTTGCCAAGCCAGCCTATAACCAACCATGTGTAAGGCTTTCAAGATCCAGTGTTTGTGTTCATGGCTATGGAAATTGCTAACTTGTTCCAATGCTATGTACATCGGTCGGAACCATCTGCACAAGAGGATGGATTGGAACAGGAGCTTTGCCCCTGGCTTCAGCAAACCATGCGCATTGCCAGCTGATGACCAATCAGGACAGGGTGCTGATATCGTGACAACATGGGGTTGCCAGCATGCCAGTGGTCGCAGAATGCACGTGGACAGGACATCCTGTTGCCAAATCCAGTTTTCCTGATTTTCCACAAACCAAGTACTCGGCAATTGAACATGTGGACCTAACCAGCATGCATAGTGACCCAATGCATAGGCTTTGGATGCCCTCTCATCGATTTCAATCCCCACAGTTTGAGAACCAACCCCATGTTTGGATAAGACTTCAAGGGCTCCCTTCCAACCACCATATGCCCCCGCAAAGAGTTCCAGGCAGCGAAGTGGCTTCTGATCCAGCACCGGGTTTGGCGCAATGATCCATGATGTTTGGCTATCAGCAAGGAATGCCAATTCCCAGTTTCCCCTGACAGTGTTCACTTCAACCGCATTGAGAAGCCAAATCATCTGGCCAGTGGGAGGAATTGTTTGACAAACATCCCAAATGAGCAAATCCCTTTCATTGATGCATTCCTGTTGTGGTATCGTCAAAAGGTCAGCAAGAAATAAATCTGCACCAAACCCTTCCGGCTGAAATCTCTGGACTTGCAAAACCAAATCGTCCTCTGTGAACATTCGATCCCTCACTTCCAACAACAGATTGCATCTGGGCATGGCAAACTTGCATCCCTTACTTCCCAAAATATCGATTGATAGGATATCCTCCAAAAGATTGTCATTGAGAAATTGATGTGCCATGGCTCGTTTCGCCCGTATCCCTGGGAACAGGACAAGGTTGCCACGTGTAGGCAGAGCCAAAACCTTCGTTATAATTTACCCAGTAATATGGGTATGGATCAATACCTATTAATACCATTTTTAGTGGGATGAACATCCATTTACCAGATGTTTTGATGTTCACCAGGGGTACAAGGTTTTGACACACTGCCATATGGTTAGCAAGTCAACTCGATGGCTGTTTAATGTTGAGGCATGTTGAGGCCTCGGGGCAAAAATCAACACCCTCGATGAGTTGATAAACCAGCTGGCTAACATGCTAACATCCCCTATATCCAGTGGCTAAAATCCCATTTATGACTGGTGTAGATGTAGATTAATCATTAACCTATAACATATATATATATATATATACAATCAATCAATATATACTGGTTGGTGGTGCAATAACCATCTTGAAACATATGAGTTCGTCAATGGGAAGGATTATCCCATATATTATGGAAAAAAAACAAATGTTTGAAACCACCAACCAGATCATCTATAGATAAAGGTCAAAACTTCAGGTGCACAGACCACAGATTTGGTAATTTGCCTGATAAAACACATGGCAATTCAGCATCAATATATGGGGGTATAATAATAGACATATAAATAGATTAACCCTGTGGTAATCTGTTACATAGCTATGGAGAATCCACCCATTTAGTTCCATGCTTTACCTGTCAAACATGGTAATTTTTCATAGCAAACTCTTAAATTACCATAGGGTAATCATCCTTTTTTCTGGTATCCTCTGCTAATCAAACGTGGCTTGCTGGAAAATCCTCCATTTATTTCGATGTTTTTGCAAACTCAACCTCCATGGCGTGGCCACGGGCATCGGCTACAGCCACGTTTGACACGAATTGATCTCCCGAATTTCTCCCATCCTCTAGGGTCTCAGACCATCAAATCCCATCAGCCAACATGGATCCACTTCCTTAGAAGCGCTGATCAGATCTTTATGCCCTGACTTGCTGGGTTTTTCATGGAACAAACGCAAAAGGGAAACGATGGGTTTTTACTCCAAGGATCTGGGTGTACTATAAAAAATGTTCATTAAATCAATTCTGCCAGGATAATCTCAGATACTCTGCATTTTGAAAAGAGCCGGATAGTCAAAACATATTCCAATATTTCCATCAAAATGGCAACGTATGAGTTGGCATTAAGCCATGGATCTAAGGTCTAATGATGGGGTTGTTTGGTACGGTCTACCATCATTCACTCACTAGAGTTTCACTAGTTAGGTCTAATGATGGGGTTGTTTGGTACGGTCTACCATCATTCACTCACTAGAGTTTCACTAGTTGTTCACAGGAAGCTAATCCCCCTAGTACCAATGAACCATTGGGAAGAGGGAACATAAAATCTATCGTTTTTGTCCACCATTTTCCTCCTCAACTTGATTTGGATCTTATAATAGGCCGCAACGGCCATCATTTTATTTATATGGGGATGGATCAATACCTATACATACCATTTTTAGTGGAATGAACATCCATAAATCCCAGCTATTTTGATGTGAACTACAGGGGTACAAGGTATTGACACACTGTCACTTTTTAAGGCCATACTATTATGAATCTTGCACCTGTAAGAACTTGGATACTTTGGATACTTGGAACATGTTGGAACCAACAGGAACCACCAGAACTGTCAACTGGAACTGCTGCCTTTACCAGCATCATTGCTGCGAGGGGCCAAGTGAAATCCGAAAGAAAACTGCTTGGTGTAAGGATGATCTTAGAGACTCTGAAAAGCATGTATGATTTTAGATATGGTTTGTTGGGTTTCACAAGTTCCCATTGAAAGAAACAAAACCATTAAAGTACAAGGTGGTGCCCCCCAGTGATGTTCTTTGGTTTTGTTTCACCCCATCAAGTATAGGATATATCTATAAACCCTAGTGAAATTGGAGTTATGTTCACCAACTTAGCGATTCCGAAGTGGGGCACCACCTTGAAATCTACGAATGATCTTGCTCAACGCGAGCCTAGAGTCCTTGAGTCAGAACCCTGGTATAACAATTAAACGTCTTAAACGCCAACAGAATGATTGGGTGTTTGGATGTGAGATGTTGGGATGTTGAGACATCATGATAATTAACCTGCTCAAATAAAAAAAACACTACATCATGTCGCCTGCCGAACAAACATACACATGATATGAGCAGTGTTCAAAACCCTCTCCCGTCCCTTTATACTGGTTGAACACCGGATTCCCAGCTCATGGATGACTGGTTGGTGGTATACCTATCCCTCTGAAAAATATGAAAGTCAGTTGGGATGATTATTCCCAATCTATGGGAAAATAAAATTCATGTTCCAAACCACCAACCAGATCATGATTATCCCCCACATACCAGGTAGTATAACCCCATATAACCTATCAATAGGGGTTTCTGTCGCTGAGATGGAACAAATGGGTCATCCCAAAGTTCCTGGGATCCCACACGTCCATGGTTTGTGGCATCTCCTAGGGACGGGAGGTGGGAGGTGCCTTGACTTCTTAGGCCATGAAGAGCCACAGAAACAGCACTTGTTGGTTCTACTTTGTGGGGACCATCAGTCAGAAGCTGCTTTATAACCCCGATTAACTATATAATTAGATAAGAGTAGCACAAACCATAGTGCCATGGTGATTGGAGTTAAACACCAACTTGGATATCTAGGGGGCCCCACATTGTAACTTTCAAACAAGATAGAATAATGCCATCGATCACTATTTTAACAATTTCTATGTTTTATTGGAGCCATCTATAAGATCACCCTTGACCGAAAATCAAACGCTGGCAACTCACCATTTCACTCTGGAGGTGCACTCTGGACGTGCCAATAAAACATGGCAACATACTGTAGACGGTTGCGTATTCTGCACAGTTGGATAGCCCTATGGGTAGCTATAAACACTGTAAATAATGGGATTATGATACCATCTACCAACTGTGTCTATCATTACTTATGTGATTTTTATGTGTATATAGGATCACCAACTATCCACCAGTTGGATAATCATGGATAATCCCATCGTATAGTTATGATGTGTTCTTTGCTTACCATCTACCAACTGGGAATTTGGATTGTGCAACCATCCACAGAATTGATGATGGAAATGATGGACAATAGATTATATCTAGTTGGTGGTATACCTACCCCTCTGAAAAATATTAGTCAGATTGGATCATCATCCCAACTATTGGGGGAAATAAAAAATGTTCCAAACCACCAACCTGATATAATTACAATGGATAGAACATAATTATGATCATCAATGATACTGATTCGTCCGCCAAACCTTAAATGCGACCAAAAATGGCCCGAAAACAATGAGTATAATAATTACTATACCAGGGGTTCGTTTTTGGGGTTTGGGGGTATTTAAATGGGTGTGTCTGAAAATAGTGTACCCCTTTTTACCCAATGGTTTTGCTGCTCATTATCCCTATTAAATGGCTATTTCATTGGGAATATACCCAACTTTTCAGACAAACCCAAATCTGCTTACTATTTGGAGGAAGCCAATCCTTTTTCCAAAGGAAAGCCATGGACAAGCGCTACTTTTAGCTTCTGAAACTGCGCCTATGCCTATCTTCTGGGGGCTTTTCCAGCCACGGAGCTGATTACCGAAGGGTAATGGGCAACATGATTAATAACCCAAGAAAAAAAAACAAAAAAATAAACTTGTGGGGAAAAAAACATGATGAACTAGTGGAATCAATGATTTCAATATATTTCAATCACCTCTATGTCTTTCATGAGCTTCCTGTACTCATACGGAAGAAGATTTCACACACATCTGATTACTTGTGACCAACAGGAACTTTCCAGGTGTCACACACATCTGATTCTCACCAGATCGTTGGGATTTTTCATAGGGATCTTCGTTGGCTAAATGGATTTGTCTAGCTATTTTTGTCTGATTTTTTTGTCCAGATTCTACTTTTATACACTCGGTTGATTCGAAACCCACTGTTTTTCTCGATCAATTTCCTAAAATCCTATGAATCTGAATCCAAAACCCAGTTTTTCTTCTACAAACTACCACTTTTGTTGATTACCCTCTGGTAAACATACAAAAAACTACGGAAAATCACCATTTATAGAGAATTTTCAAAAAAAATGGTGATTTTCCATCGTTTTTTGATGTTTTTTGTATGTTTACCAGAGGCTAACCTCCAGTTTTTCTTGATCCCTACGCCTGCCTTTCTCCCTCCGTCCTCAACAAGTCCCGGCTGACAGGTCGTAACACCTAGAGCCATGCCATCCTGACACGGGCCGCGACATCAACCCATCGACCCATGGTGGTTGTCGACCCATGGTGGGGTCGCTAATATTTAGCCCAAGTTGGTTGATAAATATGATATAGTATGGTAGATATGTTAGCCAAGTTGGTTAGATATTAGTGTATTAGTTGGTTTATACTGCATATCATATATGATTTTATACTGGTTGGTGGTTTCAACACCTCTGAAAAATATTAGTCAGTTGGGATGATTCTTCCCAACTGAATGGAAAAATAAAAATGTTCCAAACCACCAATCAATATATGCATGTTAACTATAGTTTATGGATGTGCATGGTACAATATAACCGTATGATGCCAGGATGGGGATTAACATCCACCGTCTTGAAGGATGGCCAACCTGGGGTGAGATGGCCTACCAACTAAACAACTAAAATCACTGGCCATCTCAGGAACCGATTGATTGGAGGTACCTACCATATAAGAGGCCTTTCAGGGAATATCCCCAGAAAATATGGCCTGAAAAATGGTACTTTATCTCCATTTCTGGTTGGTGGTCGAACAACCCCTCTGAAAAATATGCTCGTCAGTTGGGATTATGAAATTCCCAATATATAGAAAGTCATGAAATTCATGTTCCAAACCACCAACCAGATAATATTGATGGTTAGATAGAGTCATATATCCCGTTGTTTCCCCCTATATTTTCTATATTTTTTCTATGGTAAGAACTCCACAATGTTTGAAAAAATCCATGGTTCCAGTCACCAGTCACCAGAAATGCATGGTTAACATGTGGGTGTCTACCAACAAGTTGGAGCTCAAGAAGCTGATGGCTGGATTCTGTTCTGGCCAAACGTATATTGCATAAATATCCAATATGTACAACTTAACTATATATTGAAGACATTTAAGAATACTGTACATTTGATTCTGGATCCAATGCTATGTTTCATCAGAATATTTCTAAGTTTTTGACACTTGGCAGATTGCGGATCACTGTCGAAACGTTCTTGCTGCTGCACCGTCTGAGAAAAACAAAACCGATGAATCACGAGAAACACAACAAACTCTTGGGTCATACTGGGAAAATTCATCCTGCACCAGTTGGTAGATGCGCAACGCAATCCCTGAAAATAACATGTTATAACCATGATGGTTCATAGTTACCAATAGGGCCATAGGGCTTTGCCCACTGGTGCGGGATGGCTAGTTACCATCGAATCGAACAGCGCCATGGGCGTCATCTGGGCGGCCCTCATCTACACTACGGTGCCCCAGGAAAAGTTACCCTCTGGTAAACATACAAAAAATTAAAGGACCGGATAACCCCACATGTTACCAACTTCTTTAGACTTAGACTGACCATAGAAGAGCAAGAAGGGAAGAGGAAGTATAAGAGTGATGGAGCGGTGATGGTGGGTGAGTTT
>Ga0126342_10007492_pt1 | contig 19493 bp, 16 predicted proteins | sample Cyp1metagenome_FD_92528 | JGI IMG/M metagenome (GOLD analysis project Ga0126342, IMG submission 92528) | Coral microbial communities from Lord Howe Island, Old Settlement Bay, Australia - Cyphastrea 1 metagenome | ecosystem: Host-associated > Invertebrates > Cnidaria > Coral ... | reverse complement strand
GACCTGGCATCAATTTTTCCTGGCAGGTGCAGTACTTTAGACAGATGGAGTGGAAAAATCGCAAAACGCATTGGTACGAGGCCGTCACCGCTGCGCTCAACTTTCGATTTTTGAAGGAAGTCTCGCAGAATTGCTGCGTTTTTGATGTTGTCAACTTCGAAAAATGAGGAAATCTCGCAGAATAGCTTGGTTTTCATTCTGGCAGATAGATAGATAGATCGATCGATCGATAGATGGATAGATCGATAGATAGATTGATAGATCGATAGATCGATAGATCGATAGATCAATAGATCGATAGATAGATAGATAGATAGATAGGTAGATAGATAGATAGATAGATAGATAAATGGATGGATAGACAGATAGATAGATAGATGGATAGATAGATAGATAGATCGATCGATCGATCGATAGATCGATCGATCGATCGATCGATAGAGAGAGAGATATAGATAGATAGATAGATAGATAGATGGATAGATAGATAGATAGATAGACAGATAGATAGATAGATCGATAGATCGATAGATCGATAGATCGATAGATCAATAGATAGATAGATCGATAGGTAGATAGAATAGATGGATAGATGGCTATCTAGATAGATAGATAGATTAGATAGATAGCTAGCTAGATAGATAGACAGATAGATAAATGGATAGATAGACAGATAGATAGCTATATAGATAGATCGAGCGATTGAAAGATAGATTGATATCTAGATAGATAGATAAATAGATACATAGATAGATAGATAGATAGATACATATACAGATAGATAGATAGATCGATAGATAGATAGATAGATAGGTAGATAGATAGATAGATAGGTAGATAGATGGATAGATAGATAGATAGGTATTTAATGGTATTTAGATAGATATCTAGATAGGTAGTTAGATAGATATCTAGATAGTTAGTTAGATAGACAGATAGATAGATAGATAGAAAGACAGGTAGATAGATTAGTTAGTTAGTTAGTTAGTTAGTTAGTTAGTTTGTTTGTTTGTTTGTTTGTTAGTTAGTTACTTAGTTACTTAGTTAGTTAGTTTCTTAGTTAGTTTGTCAGTTTGTTAGTTAGTTTGTTAGTTAGTTAGTTTGTTAGTTTGTTAGTTTGTTAGTTTGTTGGTTAGTTAGTTAGTTAGTTAGTTACTTAGTTACTTAGTTACTTAGTTTGTTAGTTAGTTTGTTAGTTTGTTAGTTAGTTTGTTAGTTAGTTTGTTAGTTAGTTAGTTACTTGGTTTGTTAGTTTGTTAGGTAGATAGATAGATAGTTAGATAGATAGATAGATAGAAAGACAGACAGACAGATAGACAGATAGATAGATAGGTAGATAGATAGATCGATAGATCAATAGATAGACAGATGAGAGTGAGAGAGAGAGATAGATAGATAGATAGATAGATCGGTAGGTAGGTAGGTAGGTAGATAATCAGAGAAAGAGAGAGAAAGAGAGCAAAAGAGAGCAAAAGAGAGCAAAAGAGGGAGAGAGAGAAAGAGTGAGAGAGATCAATCACCTTTCAGTCCATCAGTGGCTTCGCTCTGCCATCCCTGATTCACAACAACCAACCTCTCCTATAGGTTTCCTATTTCTGAAATTCCGCCACCGCCTTGCGCGGTACTACTGGTAATTGTGGTAGTGATGATGATAACAATGATACTATAATAATGATGATAGTAGTAATAGTCATAGTAGATACATGTATATTGTATACACGTGTTTGTGGGTCTGTGATAGGTCTACATCGATTGAGATTTACATTTGACTGCAAAGTTGCGGAGAGGTAAGGAGCCTTGCAGAAAGTCAGACTACAAAGACTGGCGAGGAGTTCTTATTTGATATTACTAGAGTTGGACTGCTGTCCCCATCAGGGTCTGAAATCACTTTTAGATACTTTCAGCATCGAAGCCACCGGCGCCTGGTAGCCACCATGCCCATCAAAGACACCAAAGAAGCTAGCAGTGCGGAAACCAGGCAACTCCAAGTAGCCGCAAGCACGATCCTGTCTTGAAAGCACGCAGAAGGCACCAAAGAGGTGTTATGATGCTGTAATAGGCAGAGCTATGAGTATCAAGCAAAACAAAGGGACTTGGTCTAACATATATAACATGGTTTAATTTCGGACCTGGTCCAGCTTCCCCCCTGCACTGTTTGCTTGCATCGTTTAAATCTTCTAAAAGGTTGTAAGTTCAAGCTCTAGTCTGCGGTCAGCTTCGAGGATCACGGGGGCTTCAACACCGGACAAGGTAATTGCGCGGGCCGTGTCTCAATCGCGTTCAAACTGAAAAAAGCATCATCAAATGAGATGTTAATGCCTTCAATAATGTATTTAGGAATATCTTTAATGATATCTTAAGGCAACTTACTCGGCAAAGTTACCCCGACACTGCAGTCAACTGTGATTCCCACATGGAACTACTTCCCCCAACTGGCAGAAAAGGCCTCCCCCCAACTGGCAGAAAAGTCCTCCCCCCAACTTCTTCGCACACTGTAAACAAAACACAAAAATGCAAAAGTGCCCAAAAAAACTCTATATAATCTAAAACTTCCAAAACATCATGAGCACGCAAGTCACCGCATGGTTTTGCCTTCACAAAAATGGCTAACAAAACGTTCGAATATGAAATCAGAACACCATGTAAATGTCAGATTCATGAGCATTTTGGGAAATCATCTCGGTCCAGTGTTCTAAATCACATCTAAACCCTATGTTCAAAGTAACATTTAAAATGCAGCAGCAACTACTTCATCTACTTCTAAAACACCACTTTCTATCTCATAAGACTGTTTTCCCCAAGCTAAACGCAGGTTGGGGCGGCTTTCCGGGCAAGGTTTCCCAGATTTTGGATCGGCCGGGGAAACTTCAGCAACTGTCAGTAGCGTGCAGCTCAAGCCCTTGCCATCTCCGCCGGTGCCTCCATGTAGGGCCTCATGCCTTGGAAGCCAGCGCTGTAGACAGACCTCAAGAAATACAAAGTTTTCAAAGCGAGCGTAAATATGCGGAAAGAAGGCGTCTGAAAAACCATGTCACAGAGATCTAAACAAAGCCTGGTCAGTTATCCGATGTGATCCAGCTTTGCAAATGGTTCCACAAAGCATCACAAAGCCATGTGTCAAGCGTAGCTTGCCCTTGCTGAGATCCTAACAGGCTTGAGTTGGAGTCCTGTGAGCTGCACAGCTTCTGCTGTCATTGCATGGGCAAGTGCCAAATGAAAATGTCATGAATACTTCCACAAGTCGTCCACAAGTCGTCTCAGATTCCTGACATATAAGGCGACAAGAGATGACAAGAGAATAGAGTATCAGGTGGCTCCTCTGTCACTCCGAGGGTGTCCCCATCTGTGTTCTCACTGTTTCAAGGAAGACTAAAAATGAAAGCTCCCAATCAGCGAAAATCAAACCATTGATTGATTGCCATTGATTTTCATTGAATGTTCATTGACTAAAATGAAGCACACAATGCAGCTGTCATGGCCAAAAACGCCTTGGGCCACATCGCTGTTGAAGAGGCCACTCGCACTGGTGTGGCTGGTGCTGTGGGGGTAGGAGCCACCGTGACCACTGGCGTCTCAGGCAACTGCGCAGCGGCAAATTTGGACTTTGGGAAGTGTGAGAAGCAACGTACATAAACTTGTAAAGCCGTAAAGCCAGTAAGCCGCGAACCTTTGAATACTATATTCTTTAAGCAATACAACCCTGATCGTTTAAGCTGATTATTTGGCTCGCTTCTAGGATAGTGTGTCTTAATTCGGGACTGTAGGAGTTCGCAAACTTGACACACTCTGGGGGTAGTCTTGAGGGTCATAATGTGCACATCTGGCTCAGTTAGCCTGAAGCAACAACATAGTCAAGCTAAATGTGGGATAACAGCGCACCATGCGCACCTGTTTGGGTCGTTCTTGTGTTGTTCCCCGGGACTCAAACGCAATACCATAGCCACTGTTGCCAGAACGATCGTGGGCTGGCTCCCTGCCACGCTTGGAGCTTCGTTTTCCTGTCCTCAGTAGCATGGTGTGATATCGTAAACTTCGTAAACCATCCAGCAGAAACCTGCGTCAAATCCTGAACACTCTTTGCACATAACACACTTCCCTGAGCGTCCATGCAGCTACAAAACAAGCAGTTCGTGCCAGGTCTGACTGGAAAAACAAACATGGATATACAGATACATGGATACTCTCATCACACTCGATGATATTCTGACTATTTTGAAAAAATGTAAAATGGTTCGGCAGAGAAACATGGTCATGAAATGTCATGAATTCATGTCTGTAACCTGGCCCGGCGTCTGCTTGTTGAGCGCCAACTCCAACATCTTCACCACACTGTTGGGTCCTTTGATGTAGATCCTTGCTTCATTTTGCTGCATGATTTCGTGCTTTGAGGTCACGCTTTGGGGCCACGTGCAAAAACGACAACGGTTACACCGTAAAAGTTATACCCCCTCAAATATTGATAACCCGTGGGGTTCCCAGCTACTTTTTGTAAACCAACTTTAGAGAAAATTAGTCTCTATAAAATCCATTCCACACCCCACTTCTACAATATTTACCCGCAGAACCTAACGTTCGCCCAAGATGACATAATATATCTCATTTTTCCCATAGACTTAACATGTTTCATCCGCGGGTCTAACCGCATTGCAGGGATGGACGGTACACTAGGTGTGGCCCCTCGCCACGCATACGACACAAAATTTGCTTCATGGTTCGTTTCACAACAATTTGCGGCAACAACTCTTCGCAGCACGCAGACTTCGTGAGGGTCTGTGGAAAAAAAGGGCAGGTTCGTGCGAGAAAACACGGGCTCTGGGCAAACGTCCGGTTCTGTGCGAATATTTAATACTTCTGTGTAGAATGCCACTCTATAGAATGCGCAAACACACACACACATACACACCCAACCAGCCACATCCCAACACCGAATCCTCTATAGATCGCTCCAGGTCTTAAAATCTTTTTCAACATCCCAAAACCGGAGGAAAAAGATCAGTAAAAAATGATCAGACTTTACACAACCCAGAGCGGACCTGATTTTTTAGTGGAAATATTCAGGAGAATCCTGTTATCTTAAAATCACAGCTTGGATGATACGTGTGGGAAATAACCACAAACTGCGTGGCATATTGCTGTTTGAGAAATCAAGTCGTTTCGATAAATCAAGGTGAAATAACCATTACGATGGGTTCATTGCAAGGATCCACTAGGAGCCCCTGCTTTACAAGCCTTTAAATTCCTGTGTCCAGGGACATCTAACATCTTTCTTCACCCGGACCCCAGGCGCTTGAGTGTAAGCAAGTTGCCGTTGCGGCAGTGTGGGGATTTCTTCTGCATCGTCAAGCACCTGGCAAGTCTCAGCAGTTTCAACTGGTTTGTATGTACGTCACTTCTACTTTCAGTTTACGTAACTGCACATGTGATGAGGAATTATACAGTGATGTGGACCAGGTAGTATGTAGGTCTCACTTGGAGCAAAACATCTAGCTGGTGTTTATGTAGAGTGCAGGCTGCAGATGGGTACTGTAATTTCAAGGATAGTGCATGCTTAGGCGTTGGCTGTTATCAAGGCAGTAGGAAATTGAAAGGTCGTGAGGCAATGGCGGGCAATAGGCAGCACTTGCCTACTCGTGTGTTTGTACATTTTGACTTGGAAATGTGCTTCGCGCCACAACGGCATGCGCTTTTTCATCATCTCAACTTACAAAAGTGCTCCGAACCTGGTTCGCTTTGCGCTTTTTGACTTCGAAATGTGCTTCGTGCCACAGCGGCGTGCAATTTTTCATCTCTCATCCGGCCAGGTGGCTCCGCACCCGCCGCTTTAGCGAGCCTACTTTTCGACCCTCCGGAGCCACAAATCATTGGAAATACACACTTTAGGTGAATCACGACTTTTCTACCTTTTCGCGCACCTGCATCTTCTTTCTTCAGACTCTTTCTCTTTTATGATCTCTCTTCTTCCCTTCTCTTCTCTGACTCTTACCACCTCTACTTTTCCATCTGTCCATATTGTCGGAACTTTGACTTCTAAACTTCCTTCGACAGTTCCTAGAGTCTTTAACGATACGATACTTGATTATCCCCAGCTATGTTCTTCCCACCCCACAGTCATGAGATTGAGGTTCCAGACATGCGTCCTCTCGAAGCAATAGCACTGAAGTTTTGAACTGTACCTCAGCTTTCCAAACAACATGCTACAAAGGCATCCACAGCCATGCAATAACCCGATATGACAGGCACGAATCTCAAATAGAAGTTTTCTGATTTAGAAGAATCACGCTTCGTTGGGCACTACCATCAACTCTCGTCATCTCTCGTTCACTGGAGTCAAGAGTGCCTGTGCATGTGGCATGTGTGTGTGTGTCAGCATCTTGTCCATGTGTGGTCCATGAGTGTGTAATTTGTGATCCCTGTGTACGTGTTTGTCTCAGGAAGTCGGTTGAACGGGCTGGAATTGTCATTTAGATGCTTTGGCTTGCGGGCATCAAAATCCTGATAGCGGGAACAACGGATTTTGTTCAAAGAGATGGCAGGAACTACAAAGAGGAGCAACAAAAATCCAAGAACCAATAGTATCGGATAGGGGCACAAGACAACTGATCTCTTGTTTACTTCGCTGCAGTGAAAGTCACTTCAAGAGTCAAAAATAGTGTCGTCCAAAGTTTCTCGGCAGATTCCAAGATGTCCAAGATGCAGGATCTTATCTCCAAGACATCCCTCTCCGAGCATCTGCTTCCACTGCCCCACAGTACATGCATCAGGCACTGGGACCTCAACACCTCGCAGTGATGACCAGCTGGGAATCCCCTGTTTGATGCACAATGACCACACAGATGAAAGCAAACGAAAGCGAGAATCAAATCAGAACTAAGTTCAACGAAGTTCTGCATATCTATATAAATTATATAAAGAAGTCGCATGCTTTGCATGGAACGACAATAACATGCTGCAAATATTACATTATTACATATATCGGCAGATATCCGCAAATTGTTTCTACACCAACTCACATGTCTTCAGCTTTCTTCATGTTTCACTGCATCAGTATTTATAGTTGCACTTAGTCGTTCCATTTGAAATCCTGCTCCACTGGGAAATCCGGCTCACAGGCTCCACTGTGACATCCACCACAGGCATTAAATCCCTGACAGCATGGCACTGCACTTTAGAGAATCAAGTCGACCAAGTCTCAGTGATTCTCAGTGGCTGAGAACAGTCTTGTCCCGTGCATGAGAGCAGCAATGCTTCTCGCTGCTTCAACGCTCCAGAAACAATGAACTCAATCAACATCTCAAGATCATTGTGCCATTGTGTCCCACCCTCCAGGCCTCGAGGGAAGACGATCACGGCTTCACAAACGCTGCTGGAAACCAAAAGGAAGGCAAGGCGTCCCGAACCATGGCTTCTTGGTGTGTCGCATGAAATAAAGACTTGTTGGTCAGGCAGGGTGCACCAAGACTGAAATGTGTTTTGCATTGAAAAGGTCTGCATCACTATGCATCCAAGTGAGCTATTTGAGAATTTTGACGGGTTGGCAGCAAATAATCGAAGAATTTGGTTTCACCACACTTGGGTTTCAGATTCGAAGAACATCGTTGGCACTCTGCAGACTCTGCAGACTTTGCTACGGCTGTCTGTGACTTCAGTGTCTATCTCATTTGTTTAATTTAATGTTCTCTTTGGGGGCTGCATCCAGGGATATCTTTACGTATCCCCAACCTCCAGTACACTCTGCAAGTTTACAGCGGTATCCGTGGTATCAGTGGTATCAGTGGAAGCTGATTCGTAGGCATGTTATGTTGGCATGGCAATTATGCAGCGATATTCACCGAGGACTTGAAGATTGCCAGTGGCAACAGCTCAGCCAGGACAGTGCGACGAGTGCGATGTCTCGAGCAGCTCTTGGTGTACTTCCGGACTGTTGCACCAAGTCAAAGGCAGGTCATCTTACGGACACCTTCTGCCAATCTGCTTCAAGCCCTGGAAATAAACTTCAAGAAACTCCAAGAGAGTTCTATGAACCCAAGCACGCAATGTTCAATTTCAAGGCATACAATGTTTCTTACTAAAATAGGCCAAGATAGGCCAAGCACCATTCCTTCAGAATGTTTCGAAACTTGCCAGCCACAGATTGTATAAATGTTGTCCTAACACTTTGAGGAACGACTGCACATTTGACCAGTACAATTCATTGCATGCTTAATGCTTAGATTTTTCTGTCATGCTATTCCTTGCAAGGCATGATATCAAGTCTTCCTGTTCAAAGTCTGTTCTTCCTTGCCATCTGAAAACTGTGGGATTGGGCTCCGTGGGTGGAATGCAAAGAAACGAATGAACCATCTTTGCTATTGATTTCTTGATTTAATCTTCATGTTCTTGACTTTCTTGTCCTTGGTTTTCCTGAGCATGATATCCTTTCACGTGCCTCGCATCTTCAGGTCGCAAAGGCCTTCGAGCGCCTCAGCTTGCACCGGATTGCACCCCGTGGTGATACGCCTGTCCCGAAATTTTGTTGAAATGTTTGCTGCATCCAAGAAACATTAGCAACCTGATAATGATACTATCATGCTGAACGGGCCTCTCCAAGAGACTTGAAAAGGACCACTGATACAATGGCTCAACATTGCCATCAGCGCAAGTCAGACGTTCACTCTCAGCTATCAAGCTACATCTACACATTCGTACCGCATTGTAAAGAAACTTCGGACCTTTTCAGTCAGCAAAAGAAAGGTCACAACAGTTCAAAACTTCTGCGAGAAAAAGTCAGGAAGTGTTGGAGAGGCAGTTAATACCGTCTATCTCTGCAGCACTTGTTTGCAGAAAGCACCAGTCCTGACACATGATACTCATTCACAGCCTGAAATGAACCATTTAGGGCATGATCTCACTTTGCAAGTGGAACCACTAGTCGCCCAAGGCTCCCTGCCGGCTAGCTGAGTGGCTGGCAGCCTCAGAGGGTGCTGCACTATGACCCACATTAGATCCCACACGTGTCACATGAATGCATGAGATTGCATTAGATTATATTGAGTGTGTCGGTCGGATTCTGTGGATGTATCTAGCCTGGTGGTGTTAATTCCATGTTCCTCCAAACGGTGATGTGCCATGATGTCAGTGCGTTCAAAGTGTTTGGTGTGTGTTTTTCTGCTACCTCATCATCATCAATCATGTGGACATACGTATGTGTCATACGCATGTATTGTATGGTACGGCACTGGTATGGTATGGACACATACATGTAGTATTTGCCTTTGCCTGCTAAACCCAAAATCATGATCAACTCGCCAAGCCATGGTTGCGAGGAAAGTCTGATTTGCGTGCTCCACCCACAAATGGGAAGCCCTATTACACCCCATTTTGGAAACTCAATGCGTTCACTTGCTTTGTTGCGTTTAGTTGGGGGAAAGATTTCTGGAAGTCGGTGCGTGCTGCGTCCAGGTGGTGTTTTGGAAGACATGTTTTGGAACATTGATATTTTTACCTGCGTTCTTGTAGGTTCGGAATTTCCCTAATGCGTCAGTTCCATTGGGAATTGGATTGTGTTGGGTTTTCCCCTTTTGAAATTTGGAGATGCGGTTGTGTTGAAATGATGAGGGGGGGTTGGTGGCGAGGGGTTCCTTTTTCCCATTTTACGGTATCGCCGGGGTATCGCCGGGGTATCGCCAGAGTATCGCCAGAGTATCGCCGGAAGTACGTGAGTTGTCTTGCCTTGTCTTGGTCCTGCTGCTGCTGTTGCTGCTGCTTACCTTCCCACTACCGAGCTGCGCGCGCCACATGGGGTTGCGCCTGTATCTTTGGTTGGTCGCTTCAATTTGACTGTAGTCGTGGTGAAACTTGCGTCCCAGTGTGTTTTTCAACAAAATCATTCAAAATAGCCTAAAACAATGATGGCATAGATGCAGCGTCCACAATATGATTCCTAATTTTAGAGCCATGAAAAGCACCGAACATTAAATGAAATAGATGATTGCTGGCGCACAGATTCCCATGCTGATTTGCATAATTTTGCACTGACTTCTGTGACTTCCTGAATGCGCAGCGTCCCATTGTGATTTGTTTTCAAAGAGACGGTGCACTGACTTTCCCGACTGGATGTGCACTGGTATTACACGAAGACCGGCCAGCACCACCAAACAAACGAGGGGGCACAACGTTGTACCTATGCACTCAATTGACTTCCTACACGGCTGACAGATCACCAACAGCGTAGTCATGCTGCAGCTGTAGCAATTTCCTGAACTGCTTTGTGGATGTTGTGCAAATTTCCTTCTGATCATGATTGCTTCCAGTCTAAATTGAACTACTTGCACGGCAAAAAAATGGAAAACTGGCTGACCACGATAGCCCTACAACGCTTCCAGCACTACTTCCCTTTAGCGTCCAACTTGTTCCTTGTGTTGTAGCTTCCAACCTCAGCCATATGCAGCATATGCAGCATGTACATTGCCATGGGACTGATGGGATTGGTGCAAAGTGTTGCAAATGACATCCTACAGCTCAGTACAAGCACCCACGCTGCTCAAGTCCCACGAAATTAGCTAAGCACGGATTTGCACAGTGTCATCCGTGCAAATCTATGCAAATCTCCCAACTTTTCATCCTGGGATTCACATTGCGGCCCTTGGAAAACTGCTGACCACTCTGCCCCGAACTTAGCTCCTGGCATTGTTCTGTGGACCAGAAGTGCCAATCTTCCACTTAGCGGTTTGGCTTGATACAAGAGCTGCATTTCATTCGGCATAATTCCCCCTCATCGTTTGTAGTATAGTGGGATAGGCTTCAAATGACAAGGCTCAACAGTGTCGTCCGAGTTGTTTGTCGATGCCTTGTCCAGGACCTCTGAGGAACCCATGAAATGGCTGCCATTGAAATACCACTGCTCCCGGAGCTGCTCCCGGAGCTGCTCCCTAGACTTGCCCAAGCTGGCTGTCCCGGCTCTGTTAAACCACTGTCCTTAGCAACGGAGATTGTCCCTTGACGTCTGAAGTGTATACAGCAGATTTTCACAAGTTTGTGTTGCAAGGAAACCATGGGCCTCGTGGTCACATTCTTGACACCTTGCAACAAGGTCTGGCATAAGGTGAGTATCGACAGTATCGAGCACATCCGAGGGCACATCAGCCCCAACACAACTATCACAAGGATCCATATGGATCCATATGGATCCATAAGGATCCATAAGGCACTATACCTCAACACCTTGGGCAATACCGAATAACCGAGACTGCACCTTCCAATCAAGTTTCCTCAACATGATGAGTCTTTATACAGCACTCTGAACTACCCTGAACCTCCAAACTTCCAACCACCTCTGACGGCATCCTGAAGCAGAACCAGCACAGTCCAAAGTTGAAACCAAGGAGTGTTTCAACCGTTTCCATGCCACTCCGGCCCACGTCATCCCATTTTGACTGCGGCTGAGCAGCGTGTGTGCTTGGCCCAGCCAAAAGGATCGACATAAAGCACTGCCCTAAAGGATCGCGGCAGCACCTTGGCAAATCCCCGAAGCGAAGAGACAGAAAAGCGGAAAGGCCCTGCAAGCAACAAACGAAGATATACAATTTTTATACAATGTAAAATTTGAAAGTTTTAGATATACAATTTATACAATGTACAAACAGCGGTATGATTACGGTATACGTATCTCAAATGTACACGTTCCCTTGGTCATTGGATCGGTATCGTGTTTTTTGAGTGCGAAGTTCCATGCACAAGTCTCAGTCTTGTGAAGCGGCCAAAAAAACATTTCCATGTGTTTCAGGCTTGTGAGCCACCCTTCCACATCCTTTCAGCCATGAGCAACTCATGGTTCATAACAGTTCCTCTGGGTTTCCCAAGCTGCGCCGGTCTGATGCTCACGACAGTGAAACACGTGGAGGTAATAGAGGAACCAGCAGCCCTGATCGCGCATTTCAGTCGCTGCAAAAATTTGCTCGGACAGATCTAAGGAGATTGCCATGAAGATGTCTACTGAGCAGTGTGTAAATTGAAATGAGATAGATGAGATAGTGAAAAAACTGCAGGGCATCGCAGCTTTACTGAGATACCGCTGAGGTACCTGTTATGTCCCCGGGATTTTGCGGGGGGTTCTTCGCGTTCTTCGGGTTCATGATCCTTGAATCCTCCGGTGGTTTTCATCCAGTTCGGCCTTCAAGAAGAGGCCAATGGGGACGAGGTATTCAATATCTCAGCGCGCAGGAACTCAGAATGCGCAGAGTTGGTTCAGAGCAAAATGAAAGCAAAAAGTTACATCGAAAACTCATGAAAGTTTCTGAGAGATTTTGAGAGTTTTTGTAATTTATGTAAAAAAAATGTATCACTTGCAGTTCATCTGGTCAAAAGCAGGCAATGGAACTGATAAATCCAGAGTTGCAGCTTGGTTCCCGCACTTCCTGGATTTCCAACGTGTTTGGAAGAGATAAAAGTTACCACCTGGGTGTTGCGAGTCGTCCAATCACATGCAGTTAGGGTTCAAAACACACAATGCCAACTTTGAAAAGTAATGAAGTCAGAATTCAGAAGTCAATTCAAAAAACAATAACAATAATAACATATAATAAGAAGAATAATACATATACAATTTTGATCAATTTTGAATGTGATTTCTAGAAATTAGAAAACTAAATCTGCTACGGTAAATCCTTGCTTCGTGCTACTCAACCTGTTTTGGAGTCAGCAATCGTTTAGCCTTTCGAGCCACAGTGCCAGAAAAATGCAAAACAACAGCAAAGGACGAGTTTTTAAAAAGGGGTCCAGCAATGACCGGCAATGACCGTAAAAATATCAAAGCTCCATACATTCAAAGGTGTTTTGAGCGTGCCTGAGCTACACCTACAGTTAGCACTGCGGCGGAGCAAAAAGACTGGACCTGAAACCGAAACGGCGTCTCAGGTGGTTTGCAGGATCTGAATGCGATAGTGGTCAGGTCACTGTTGGTATGCTGGACGGGTAAAGGATAAGGGGCGACTCTGGGTAACAGACGAATGACTAATGTCCAAAATAAGGTGCTTCACCCTCAACAAAGAGCCGTCACAGTGACCCGGTTCCAAACTGCTCAGCAACAGAAGCAGCGCAGGCACCTGCCTAGTGCTTAAATCGTTAGCAGGCACTAAAACTCACAGCCAAGATATTGCTGCAAGTTGAAAAAAAGGAGGATTCTTGACCAAAAAGCAAAGGTGGAACCACACCCAGCAGTTTAGGTTTGTCACAAAAAGCTCTGTGAGAACTCTGCGATGAAGATTGTTTGATCTCCATTTGGTTACTTGTCAATTCTACCCCAGCTGCATCATATCATGACTGTCAGGGGCCTTGTTGACCACCGAGCAGAAACAGCAGAGACGATGTCTTTTTCCATGTCCCCACGGAACTCAATGATCAGTTCTTCGCTTGGGGATGGTTTGAGCTAGTGCCAGGAGGCCATCCTGGGATTTCGAATACCATGGCGGTTTGTCTGACATCACACTGCCTACCTTGACTGCGACTGGCCGACTGCATGTCATCTCCAAATCATGTCATTTGCAAGAATTGCCTTTCCGTTTTTAAGTGCCATGAGCGACAAATCATATCAATGGACATCCACTTTTGTGGGAAAACCAACGGACTGGCTGCACTGTGGGAATTTTGTCCCAAAATTTGAATAGCTTGCATCGACGACAAAATTTGGGACACTGTTATGTATTGAAACGTTGATAGTTTTGCAGTTCCTTTGTTTGCCATACCCGGATTGTGGCAACCCATCCTTGATCTGTGCCAATTCCACTTCCTTGGTAGATGCAAAGTTTGCCCGCCCAGCAATGGCCATACACGCCCCTTTTTCCTGCAAATGCAGTGGGCTGTATTGTTTTTTTCAATTGTTTGGTTGAAATTGTTGACATGTCAATAGGCGTTGTTTAAACGCAGCAAATAGCTGAGACGCTGGTGAATTTATTGTTTGACTTCTGCCAGCTAATTTGCTTCAGATCGTTGGAAACGTTTGCCACCATGTTTTTCATGTTTTGCACAATTTGCATGTCGGTATTGATCCAATAATTATGAAGATCATGTCACAACGCCATTCCCAAACAAACTGCTACCATCTTACTCTCCGGTTTGGATACCAAGTCTCCAAGTAAGGCGTAAGTCTGAAATTTCCCTCGATTCTTGATTTGCCACGTTTGGTCGTGGGTTATCCGAGCACCAGCTGGAAAATTGTGGTCGCTGGGGTTTTCATTTGGGTGGAGCGAGCTGGGAACATCGAGTTGGGTTGGGGGGTCAACAAGTCTCTTCGTGTGTTGAGTCCTGCCGGCCACAAACATCTCACATTGCATTGGAAAATGGAGCGCGTTGCCCGCACAACACATGCTAGCAGCAACTCCGCCATCCCAAGTCCGAACCTTTCAGCTGAGAAACTTGGAGATGTCGATAGCTTTGGCTTGGCCACGAACGCGAAGACATCCCATCAATAATTCTTCCATGTCTACAGCACCGCTTTCGTCCTGTGTCAAACACGACGCCCCTTCTTGCAAATTTGCATGATGGGTCCCATGGCTGCTGGTGGCAGGGCGGGCTGCCCGGAAATTCATTAAAAGTCGGCGAAGTAGCAAACGTTAAGTCCAAGCAAAAGCAGAGATCACCCAAGTCTCAACCCTGAACTCACTCAGAGGTCGCGCTGCCTCTTCTCTCTTCACTGAAGCGCTCCGTCTTGGGCGTGCAGTGCGTGCATGCATGCCATGTTGGATGGCCTCGATCTCGATCTTCAAACCCTCTGTTGCATTGGTGAAGTAATGTAATGAAGGTCACCTATTCACATCATGGCATAACTTTACAGGCTTGCTACTTTCGCCTGAATGCTGCGCACTGAAATCTCACATCTGTTGGCAAGGAAATTTAAAGACCTTCTAGCTGCATCTGCAAAATCCTGACGGCACGCGCAGACTCGCATACAGAAAATGCTGGAAGTCAACCGCTCCTTGCGCTTGCTGCCGCCCAACGTGGTTCTTACGACGTGCGGGACCTCCAAGTTCCGATGTGACCGTCTGAGTTACGACGAGCAATGACAGCGCAGGATCGGATTGAGGTTTTGCAATGTGAAGAGCAAACCTCACAAGTTCACCTGCGGCATAGACATAGACGGAGTGGGCTTGCTGAGAACCACAAACGCAAGGTCAGGTCCAGTCATGACATCATGCACATTTACCTATGCCACTTGCTTGCTATTTTGAGAACCGCTGGTGAAAAAGTATATAATCGCACTGAAGCAGAGGTTGCTTCAGGCAAAGCTGCTTCAATTGACCCTGCCCTGACTTGGGCTGCGTGACCTGGGCTTCGCACAAGTCTTACACCAGCTACAGAACGGTATGAGCGTCACCTCCTGGCCTGCGCGCCCCGGGGGCGTAGACCCCCATTGCGACCTGAAGTGTTTTTGGAACAGGGGCATGCGAGTCTACTTCAGCTTCTGCGGGCGGATGTGGGTCAAGAACCTCTTCCTCGATTTTGCTGCTTGGGGTCAAACCTTGAGAAGTGAAACCCATGTGACGTGAGCTGACGCCTTGAAAGTGTCACTATATATACTATTCGGCCTTTCCAGGCGCCAGCATCAAAGTGAGACGCTCTTCACAAATGTTGTATAAGTGCAGGCCTGAGTCTGACAGCACATAAATGAAATCTAGTGCAACAATGTGGCGCATCAAGCCAAAACTCATTATTGTACAATGTACAAGTTCCTGTTGAGGGATCTCGTTCACCAAGGTATTGACAACACACTTCTTCACTACATCACAATCACGACTGGGCGCCGCAAGTCAAGCTAGTGGTAAAGCTACGAAACCCAGCTAGCTTGGCCCTGGTTCGAAGCTACTGACGACTTGGAAATATTTGAAGTGCTTGTGACTGGGGCGACCTTTGGAGCTGGAAGCGTCGACTGCTTGCCTTGTCTGAATCCTGCTGGAATGGAATTCAAGCGGGCTTCGGTTCTTCCTTTCTAAGTTTCTCAAAATTCTGCTTCGGGCCGCTGGAAATTTTCTAGCTGTCCTGAGTCACAGGCTTCGTTCGATCCTCAAAAGAGATGAAAGTCACGAACGTCTTGTGCTTGGCTGCGGCAGCTCCTGCACTGTACACAAGTTCCTTCTCGGTCTGGTGGAATAGAACTGCCAACAGTCAGCATAATAGCGAACAGGTTTGAAAGAACCAGAAGTTGGCGCCACAACGTCTTCTGGGATGTCGTTTTTTGAAGTGCTTGTATTCGGTTTGTGCTTATGGCAAAAGCCACAAACAGATTCAAAATCATGTGTTGGATTCCTGACTTGCAAGTCACATGAACAGCAAGGAAGCGCTGGTGAAGTTTGGCCCCCTCACTGCGGGGACACGTCACGCGCGACAGAATCAATGAGTTCTACCTGGTACCCCCATGAACAAGAAGTCCGGGTCTTGAGACCGAAGGACGCTTGTTGTCCCTTGCGAAAGAGCTGCCTTCAATCTGACACTTCCTACTGCGATACGGTACATCCTCAAGAGTTGGCCTGTCAAGGTCCTAAGTGCCGGTTTCAACCCTGCAATGGGAAGAAGTGATAATTCAGGTGCGGAGCTATTTGGATAACAGCGCAGCTTCTCCAAAATGAAAAGGTCCAAAAAAAGTTTCAGGCGTTGAACAAACAGTGAAAGTGCACAGTGTTGTCAATCAATTCCCCAACACAAACAAACCAACGCAAAGATATCACTCGTTGCAAGGCCAATGGCCATTAAAGTTCTTACTGCGAAATATCACATGTGATTGCTGCCATTAACATAGAGGCGGCACTCTGAGTAGGTGCTCGCCTTGGCTATAGTGCTTGCGGTGCGCTCTAACGGGGTTTGTGCACCAGTCCCCAAGTGGCACTGCTTCCGCCAAGTCCAAGAGGAGTCCAAAGACCGGTCATCCCATGAAGTCCTGCCATCGTCCTAAGTCCGCCAACCGTCAAGGTTGTCACCATGCACAAACCACCAACTGTCATCACCCCATGATTCATCAAACTCACCGAAGTAAGCTGAGCTGGGTCATCTGTTGCAATCTGCTCGCTCCAGGCTCTCATTCCATGAAGTTTCATCTGCATCATTGTTCTTACCTGCTCTACCTTCCTTTGACGTGTGTCCAGGGCGAGCCACAAGTGTAGCGAACAATGCTACTCTTTCTGTTTCCTTTTTTTGGAGAGGACCGAATCCGTTTTTGTTTTCCCTTTGGCCCTTTGGCCATTGGAAGCGCTTGCCTGTGCCTTTGCATTTTCTTTTGATTTTGACGAAGTTCCAGTGGCTAAAGTTTCTCTCTTCGTTTGCCTTTGTATCCTTTATCTCGAAATTCCTCCCCTTCCTTTCGCCACTCCTATGTACATGGGGGCCACACATGGATCCGAAGAAGTCAGGATGCGCATCGACTTGAAGTACTGGACCAGGAGGGTGCGAAAGGTGCGCCGGGTGCACTGGATGCGCTTAATTGGCTAAGTGTGCGAGAAGATGTAAGGGCAGATGCAAGCGAACATTCTGTAATGTAGCGTGGAGTATGAGTCTAATGCAAAGGCAATTTGAACAGCATGGAGCAAAGCATCAACTCTGTGTGGGGGAAGGTGGTCTCGTTAGAAATAGCAAAGCTTCATCGATAACATCCAAAACACGTGTTTCACGTGCTGACTAGCATCGCTTCCGAGTCTAAGTGGAAGATGCAAGCATCCGATCATCTGCAACAGCTGGTTTTCTTAGCCAGCCATGCATGGTTTAGATGACGGACCTTCTGTTTCCGGTTGTCTGCAGGCCTACTAAGCTACTGCCATGTGTTGATGACTCTGTGATCTGGGAAAGCAAGCGGGCGACATCCATTCTTGATTCTTCCGCGTTCATCTTCTGTATAGAATCATAGAATCTATAGAATCTTGGGCTGCAAGCAGCAAGGTTGACAAGGAATCTGCTTAGCTGCCATATTGCGTCATCTCCAAAAAGTGAAAAGCAATCATTTTTCTGTGAAAATACATCCTCAACGCGTTGCTTTACCAAAATTAAAAAATGCAACATAATGCAACTCTGTCCTCCCATACCCCGAACACCCAGGTTCCAAACAGCACAGAACACTGGGGAGAAGAAGAGGAAAATTGAACCTTTGAGCCGTCGAATTGGCGAATCTGTCATTACTCTGCGACAACACATCACGAAGCTATCTCTGCCTTTTAGATACCAGTGCTATCTGTCGCCCTTCTATTTGTTATACATCGCAGCCTGGCAATCCAACAGCAATGAGGGTTCGGGTTCCAGATTCCAGGGTTCCATTCGATTTTGAGTGCTTTGCATCCGTGATGCACGAGTCCCAGACTCACAAACTGAAACCACAGAAGGCCTGCTGTTGAAGAAGATTACAAGATATTACAAGTCTTTGGAAGAATACGACAAAGTTGCTTTGCTATGCTTTGCTATGCTTTGCTATGCTTTGCTTGTCCCAAATCCCAGGTTTGATTCTGAGCGGAGATCCTACGAAGTAGTTGCGCGCAGAGAGGATCTGATCCGTGCGCAGCAACAGCAGGGTGATGCCACAAAAGACAAACATTCCTTGCACGCAAAGATGTGAATGTGTTGGGTTGGTACTCTTGCGGTGAAGCACGTGATATAGCTTTTAGGAACTGTGGCTGCGATTCTATGATCATCTCTTCTCGTTCAAAACAGTAAATTGAAACCAAAACAGGCACCTTCGTACCTTTCTTTTGTGCAGAACTAATACGGACTGATGTACGGATATGATGTTTTGCATTTCATATTTCCGGACATCTTATCTAATGTATTCTAGTGTTCTGGCAACTCACATGGATAAGGATGTCTTTCTCATTCAAGGCTGTGCAAGGCCAAACCAGCACCAGTGCCCCTGTGTAAAGGCCATCGGCGCTTATCAAAAAGTGCTCCGCCCAATGGCCCAGGCCCCGTCCTGCCCATGCAGCCACTGGCGCGGCTAATTCAGTACAAACATACGCAAGACCTGAGGCGAAAAGATGCCAAAATTTGCTTGAGAATGCTTGAGAATGCTTCATGAGAATGCTTGAGAATGCTTGAGAATGCTTGAGAATGCTTCATGAGAATGCTTGAGAATGCCTGAAAATGCTTGAGAATGCTTGAGAATGCTTCATGAGAATGCTTGAGAATGCTTGAGAATGCTTTAGAATGCTTGAGAATGCGTCATGAGAATGCTTGAGAATGCTTGAGAATGCCTGAAAATGCTTGAGAATGCTTGAGAATGCTTCATGAGAATGCGTCATGAGAATGCGTCATGAGAATGCGTCATGAGAATGCGTCATGAGAATGCGTCATGAGAATGCGTCATGAGAATGCTTGAGAATGCTTGAGAATGCTTGAGAATGTTTGAGAATGCTTGAGAATGCTTGAGAATCCTTGAGAATGCTTGAGAATGCTTGAGAATGCGTGAGAATGCTTGAGAATGTTTGAGAATGCTTGAGAATGCTTGAGAATGCTTGAGAATGCTTGAGAATGCTTGAGAATGCTTGAGAGTG
>Ga0126342_10007491_pt1 | contig 19494 bp, 16 predicted proteins | sample Cyp1metagenome_FD_92528 | JGI IMG/M metagenome (GOLD analysis project Ga0126342, IMG submission 92528) | Coral microbial communities from Lord Howe Island, Old Settlement Bay, Australia - Cyphastrea 1 metagenome | ecosystem: Host-associated > Invertebrates > Cnidaria > Coral ... | reverse complement strand
ATAGTATTATAATATATATATATATATATTGTATTATATATATATATATATATTGTATTATATATAGTATTATAATATATATATATTATAATATTATTGATATATATTATGTAAGAGCCAAATCACCGGCTAACTAACTCACTATCAACCTAAATACTGAACATTGATCAACTATTCAACATGATCGAACTATCTAACTATAAAAACGAACTAACTAGCTAATGGACTACTGACTTTAAGTAACACCTACGAAGCGTTCCCAACACTTGCAGTTCCAGCCCCTCCAGCGGCCTCGTCTTCGTTCGCCATCGCTGCAGCCGACGGCGCCCGGGACAGGAGATTGGAGCGGATCGTCCCGGTGAAGAAAATGGGATCCTGCGGTGCTGAAGATCCATAGCTAGAAAAATGGCTATTGAAATAACCACTTATTGATCAGGTAAATACCAGTAAATAGAAGCAACCAAAAAAAATAAAACTATAAATGATGTTGCTGCCATGGTATTAATATTGATCAATTTTGTTATTGTATAACCATGAAAATACCTCTTAAAATTGTATTTACTGCACTGGTATTGTTCTTTAAATTGATCCATAGGCCAGAACGCCATTGGACGGAAATCGGTGCCAGCCAATTTTTGTTGGCTTCAAAATGGTCAAAAATGGTCAATTCTGCCAATGGGTGAGGCAAATAAATGAGAAACAGCTATAGCTACATCATATATCATCATATTATATCCTGTGGTTGTGCCCATTGAAATAGCATGAAAAAAAACAATCCTCGAACAAAAATGCAACAACAAACTCACCCACCTGTAGAAGCACCCGCACCATGGACCGCAGCTTCGGTAGCGGAAGGGAGGTCACCAACTGTCCTCAGTCTCTGGGATTTCTGAACAAATTTCTGGTTGGGGTGAAGTGGTGGTGTTACCCTCTGGTAAACGTTTACATAACTATGGAACATCATCATTTTTCATGGGAAAACTCACTATAAATGGCCATTTTCAATAGCTATGTTAGTCATTGCCAGAGGGTAACTGAGTCAAGATGCCATGCAGGTAGAGCTTGCCACCGCAGAGAGGATACAAGCGAACCAGGGCCGAGAGGAAGCTGCTCTTGCCACAGCCCGTCCGGCCCACCAGCGCGCATGAACTTCCACTGGGGATACTTAGAGATAGGCCATTGAAGATCAGTGGTCCATCATCCTGTGCAATGCCAAGACTTTTACGGAAAGTTTTTGGATGGAAATGTACATCTACCACCACAAGCCTCTTGACTTTGGGAGCCAGAAAGGATCAACAAAAACACATTCTGGCCAGAAAAGTTGTCATCATTTCACCTCCAAATTTAGGACATCAACAACAATATCTGTTAAATACATCCAATATCCATTAAAAACATATTTTAAAAAAGAAACAGAAACATCCAGCTGCTTTGTCCGTTTCCATCCCTTTCCCCCACACCTCATAGCGCAGATACAGCCCCTCCGCCAGCACCGCCGCACCGTGCGGCGTTTCCTCCGCGCCGTCTCCGTGGGGCGGCGCCGTTTGGGGCGCCTCGCGGGGCAGCCGGGTGTATTCCATGACGCGCTCGATGGAAACGAACTCCACTTCCATGGTGGCCACACGGCGACTCAGAAACATCACCGTCCTGGTGAGAAAATATGAGAAAATGATGTCAGATGGGCACATGGATGTGACATAAGTGACTTTTTGCGACTGATGGATACTGTGATCGTTTTTAAAAAACTGCGACATTTCATTGACAAAAAATGGTAGGATAAACATGCACTGGTAGGATGTTATTAGATGGCTAACAAATAAGAGATTGTAGCTGCTGAATGCTGCTGATCTATCTCAAAATACAACTGGTCCAGGGATCGTCAACAGCATGGCTGTTAATCCCCGGAATCCTTGGCATGCTGATGCAGTAGGTCAATGCCAAGCCAGCCAAACCTCCAGACATGGCGCACTGCAATTTCTGAACGGATCGTCTGAAGGTCTAGAAACAACTGATATTGCATATGATGGGTATAACAAATGATGGGTATATTTTATAACCTTCATATGACTGAATATTGATGGGTACAACAAATGCCCCCCTTGTAAGAGAAGGACAACTCAACAAAGTAGAATTGGAATTTTCCATTGACAATGCTACTGAATAAACGGGGGTGTCCCAATGTTTAATGGGGTGTACCCTGACCCATCGGTTTCAATACTAGAATAGTCTAATTTTGGATGATTTGGATTCCCCTAGTGTTTACTGTATCCATCTAATCCCAAAAAGTTAAAACATCTAGTTGAGTATGGCGATTCAATATCCATTCCATTATGTATCCCATCAGAAAGGGGACTATCCCGGTAAAGTTCTCCATGGTATGGCTATCATTCATTAGGACATCCAAAAAAAAACACATCTAAGAGATTCAATTGCAATATATGGCTACAATCAATGATGTTTACCCATATAGCTATGGAAAATAGCAATGTATCGATGACTTAGCTGTAAAACATGGTGATGTTCCAGGTTTTTTTTGTATGTTTGCCGGAGGGTAATCCCCCTACGCCTGGATTCAGCAGCCCCAGGTAGGCGCGATAACCGATGATCCCAGCCACCACTGCCAGGGCAAAGGTACCCAACACTTCCTGCGGCTGTCAAGTGCTGTTGGAAAAAAAACAGATCTAACATAGCTATATAGACAAGTCAGAATTTACAACAGGATATATAGGTAAATCAATGTAAATCACATCAATTTCGATTTTCTACAATCAGAAATGCTCAGGAATGCAGAACTATATAGAACTATTCCAAGATCTCACAGGCTCAAAGCAGCCAATCAAGTCAACAGGAACTGACACAATTATCTATAATTATAGAATTATCTCACCAGTAGTGTCAACCTTCATCATGTCCCTCATGTCACCTAGAAACTCGGCCATGACCACTGGATACCACTGGCCATCTGGTGCCTGAGTGCAGGAGATCCAAGCTTGAGCCACCCAAAACCAATAGGTCGTCAGTTGGTTTTGGCTCAGCAACTGCAAATTCCTCTCCAGGAAACGCGCCTCCAAGTCGTCAGCGCCAAAGCAGATGGTTTTTGTGGGAGGGAAATAGGCATTTAGAAAGGGCTGAAAAGGATGGAAAGGAGTTGCATTACTTGTGATTCTCAAGAATCAGGTAAAAGGGTAAACTATTGTAAACGTGTTTGAAGGGTGGAAACTAGCTGGTGAGGCTGTTTAAAGTCCTGATGTCCAACATTACGTTGCTATACGTTACTGGCAACGATCTCTGTGTATCAGTGGAGCAGTTTGGGAGCCTGGCCGATATACAAGTCATCATACATACAAACCCATCTTGATCATGATGATGATGATGATGATGATGATGGATGTCATGCCTGAAGAATAGCAACCCATTTTTGCAAAAACGTTTGCAGATGCCCGGGGCACCTCATGACCAAAGGCCCTGATGGTTCTGGCACCCTTGATGGAATCAGCGAAATGACCTGAGGGAAGGGGAAATTGAATGAACTGGGCGGAATTGTAGTTTTTGTTGAGCCAAATTGATGCAATTCTGGGTTATAGTAGTCTAATATCCAAGTTAACTCTTCGAACAGATTATTTAAAATTAAGACTTCCAACTGGATCTCAATCTCTTGAGTCTGAGTATGAAGGAACATTGAACGGAACATACAGAACAGGACAATCATTCGACACATAAGGTGGTCAGTTGCGAGATGTTGCCAGTAACTCTCTATGCCTTCCAGAATAAGGCAACTTCGACATCCAGGTACCCCTGTGAAATAGGTCGAAATCCATTGGGCTTAGGGCCGGAATATGAGTATGCGATGCTATGCGTCAAGATTGGACACCCCAATAGCCACATTGCCAGGTATATCTCAGGTATATCTCAGGGTTCCAAGAAAGCTTCGGGCTTCGCCGGCTTCGCCCAGTGACTCATTCCGGGCGATCTGGAAGTGCCTGCGGCATGGTTTCCACCATGGTACGCTGCGGTGCTCACGTGGCAAAGGATGTTAAGCAACTGGTTGGATTGTAACTCGAAATTCACTGGTTGGTTTATGGAAATTCAAAAAACATACTATAACCTTAGACTATAGTAAATGGATGTAAATGGGGTGTATAAACCAATGAAAATTTTTGGGGCTCCACCTTGTACCCTTTTTCTACTTGCTTTGGGAAGCATGTCCTAAAACATGTCTTATGGAATCCCCTCAAAATCCGTACAGCTTCAATCTCACGCAAGTGAACATTTTCTACCATAGACCATAGATTCTTGGAAACAAAGACATCTAATGAATCAAGTTCCACAGATATCTGCAATCATTGTCATCGTCGTCATCATCATCATCATCATCAATTATTAGCTAAGTGTGGTCAGATTACAATAGATTATCATCATATTAAATATGGTTATCCACTATTATCATTATTTTTAACGTGGTTTATCCCTGTAGATCATCATCTACAAAAACCCTAATTTTCTCACTTGACCTGGCCTGGACATGTCGCAAGACTGAGGATCGGTCTAAGCCTTTGTAACTTCCAGCCATTTTCAGCAACATACACGTTTTTGTTCATGTTTAGGACTGACAACTCAGGATTTTCCCAGTCTCTACTGAACTCTATAAATAGTAAGGGGTCAAAAAACATGTTAAGCACCAAGGTTGGATTCACTGCCCAACATCTGGTGAAAATAGGCTACCTCATGGTATGGTGCATGACCATTTTTCCTATTAAATAAACATTCTTAACCACAAAAAGGGGGGGTGCCATTCTCAGACCGCGCCTTCAAGACGTTTCAAGTCGCGCGCAGGCCAGCGGTAGACCTTCATGGTCAGCCAGTAGACCAGCACAAAGGGAGGAACCACCATCTAAGGCACAGCGGTGTTGATGGTGTTTGATGGTGGGGTTCCGCATCCAAAAGTTGGAAAATGTACTTAACATATGGCTTATATATTTAGTATGTGATTTAAACAAATGGTTAAAGGTTTTTGGTGAAATATACGCATGTCTTTGATATAGCTAGTGCTGGTTTGATAGTTGGGAATATAAATCAACATCAAATGGGATGGATATATCAATTAATTAAGTGCCATCCGAAACAGCGTATTTATTTATTAACCATCATCTTGAACGGGATGTTGAGCATGTTGAACATCAACACATATCAATATTAAGCATGAGGTATTAATCACCATCTAAAGGTGCAAGAGAGAGCCGTTGAAACTTCCGCAAGGCAAAAATGGTGTATCTTCCACAATATAACCGCCGACATCTCGATTGCAAACTTTGGGGGAGCCAATAGTCATGCAAAAGTGCTAGAGGTAGTGGAGTTAACCAACTACCCACCTCAAATTCCCTGGAACCCTGCTTATAGCGTTCAGAAAACGACTTTTCTGTTGGATATGGCCATGTTTGGAATCCTGGGGCAAGTGCGCTTTTTGGTCAATGGACGTTTTGGTTTTCGTGCATCAAAGTGGGTGACTTCCAAAATAGACTGAAGGAAACCATTCCATTTGAGTATGTTTCAGTTATATAGTACGTTCTAAACTGGTGTATTCCGTATACCGTATAACCCAATTTTGCATAGTACTTCAAAGGACACATGATGAGAAACAACGTGGAATTCATGCTTTTCTACCACCTGTTCGACCAAAAAGTAATGTTCAGCTATTTTCAGTACTTTTCATTGGTCAAACATTCCTTATTTTTTCGGCATGCCGTGAAGTCTCGATTTTCCATCCACCAAAACCAGTCATCGTTGGGCAAAGGTACCAAGGCGGGCGTCGCAAAGAGGCTGATGATCAGCACAGAGATGCAAACGTTCATGAAGGACTCGAAGAGTTCGCGGAAGGCCGCCGGCATTCCTGGAACAGTCGAGCCATTGCGATGATGGGATGATGGGATGGAAATGTGATGGATGATTGCCAGAATCTTCGGAGAAGATTAAGTGGAACTATTGCATAGTATTGCAGAGATGATTGGAAATTGGACTGGAAACCATTCTGAGTTAGGAACCTTCAAGGGTTACCCTCTGGTAAACATACAAAAAACTATGGAAAGATCCACCATTTTTCATGGGAAAATCCACTATTTCTATGGCCATTTTCCACTATTTTCCACTCAGAGTTGCCATATCCACCGCAGCCGGGCGTCGATCATCGATGGTGGCCATATCTTTGAGGCATCGATTCAGGGCACGGCCCGTGGGCGTCAGATCGAAGAAGCGCAACTGGGTGTAGAGGAGACCTATCTATGGAGATCGGCAACATCCCTGGTACCCTGGTGGAAAATAAATGTCCCATAGAAATATGTACATATTATATGTATACCTTGTAAAGATGATGGATTTTGCATAGGTTATGTAACATATTAAGTGTTACATTAACATGAATGGTGCACGAAAAGTGTCAAAAAACACTAACCATGCTGGCAATTCAATGGATTGATTTAAAGGACATATTGGAGGAAATCATGGTGTTTACCCCAAGTCTAGGGTTCCCGGTTTCAAACTCCCGTGAAAAATCCTCGGTTGAACATACCACATCAAAGGATGGTCAGGTAATTGAGAACCAACAAGCAGATTGCGATCATGAAAGATCTACACATATCGACAACAAACAACAAAAAAGGACATTGTTGAAGTTCAGATTGCGATTGAGAAGATGGGAAATCCAATCCATCTGCTAATCATCTACCGATAAATATAAGTCAAACAGTCCTTGAACATTAGTCGCATCACATACCATCCAATTAGTTCTTCAAAACTTCCGAGGTACCCAATTACACCCAATTACCATAACATTTTCCAAACATACCATGGTTTGATATGGCCTACCATACCATTGGGACCGCCTTCCATGAAGCTGTCATGCAGTCTTCTGGAGCCCCTCAACGCCACCTGGGATGGAAAGCAGAACGAGTGGAAGTTTTCAACCCAGAAAGATGCCAACAAAATCCACAGGAACGTCAACGTGGACGTTCGCGACAAATTTACGGAGATATTACGACCCAGGACCCAAGAGTGCATTGGCTCAAGCAAGCACCTCGCTTACCCAACTATTTCGCAAAAATCTTCGCTGATTTTCAAATTCCCCCGAAACAAGGGGTATCACTTTGATCATGTTTGATCCATGTGCATTTTATGACCTCATAAAATCGCCACCACATCAACCATCTGCAATGGAACTTGACCGCCCTGACCGCCCATGGTTTTTAGCTGCCAGTATCAGTCCAGCCACCAATTGGATTCCAAAGAAAAAGCTGAAGCAACTGACACCCGTCAGCAAGCACAACGCCACGTACATGACCTAAGCGAGCTGATTGCATGAATGCTAAGCATTTGCTGCACCAGGACTAATTGTCATTTATGGACATTTCAACATTTTCACCGTACAACATCAGAAGTAGTTAGGTATCATTCTGCTGCAGTTACTATTATCATCAATTATCATTCTCATCATTCTCATCATCAGCTTGGCAGTTTTTTCGCAGTCATAGAGTCATACATTATAATTATATAGATCATTATAGATAATTATAGCGCATTATACACCCGATAATAACAGGGACCAGACAGGGCTCCCCTCATCGGAGCATCATCCCTCCCCAAAAAGCGAGCGAAAGGCACCAGATAGCGTCGGCTTGCATCCCTGGCCTCCGGGATTCAACAAGATTGGCCACGGCCAGGCGGGCCAGGTTTTTTTTGTTTAAAGTGCTTGCTGTTGGATGTAAAAACCCATGGTAATCAATGGTTAATCCATGGTTACTATATGGATAATCTATGATAATCTATGGTTAAAACCAGAGTTACCCTCTGGGTATGACTAACAGTTTGCCATGGGAAATAGCAATGGCCCTAATCGAAATAGATGGTTTACCGAACTTAAAAATGGTGATTTTCCATGGCTATGTTTAAAAAAACAGATGGTACTAAACACCTTTAAACAACTACTGTATCCAAGTATACATAACATCTTATTACCCAATGTACAAATCATGTTCAAACAACTACTGTACTGTATCATCTAACATTAACTGTAAAATTTTACCCAGTTAATAGTACAGTAGTTATTAGATGATACAGTACAATGATTAATATGTTAGATGATTAATGTTAGATGATTCATGTTCTAACATTAGTATACATTAATAACCACCCAATGATGGATATGACCCTTTCCAATGAATAACAGCTTTCACCACTCCATCAACGGCGCGCCTCTGGGTGGCCACTCTCCTCCGCGCGGATGTTGGCGTTGGACCAAACGGCCAGTTGGAGGCTGGAAGCCAACTGAGCGCCATAGTAGACCTGGGCAGCAGGTCAAACCTGTGGATTTTCCAACGGGATTTCCACCTGAAATTCCCAGGTTGGAAAAAATGGCGGGAAAGAAAGAAAGAACTGTGGGTTTAACCATGTTCATTGGGTACTAAATTAACATATGATGATTTTCCATGGCCATAGAAATAGTGAGTTTTCCCATTAAAAATGTGTGAACATGGTACATAATTAGCAAAAATCATTGAATACTTGTGGCCCAACCCTCTGTGGCCTACTCAAACTTGGCTCTCCGTGGTATCAAAAGCTCCCCTTTTCCAAAACCAAGGTTGGTGCATCACCAACACTGGTTTAACCCAGGAGTCTAGGCTGGTCCAACCCCACAATTCTGCCCAACTTTGCCACTCAACCATAGTAACCATCCCGATTTTGGGTTGGTTCACCCCTAATTTTGGCTGGTTCAACCCTCAAGTCTTGCTAAGTTCGGAAATTTTGGATTGGTTCAACCTTTCGTTGGGTAAGTTTGAACCTTTTTGATTAGGTCACAAGCTTCAACCTACCAACAAAATGGGAAGCGCTGCCTCAAGTCAGTCCCAGTGGCCAAAATCAACGAAGCGATGCTGAAAACGCCTCCCGCGCCGCCACAGGCGCGTGCATAGGCGACCAAATCCTCCCATTGAATGCGCCCCACGCGACGTTGCTCCTGGGCATCCAGGAACCTGGCGGCACCGCGGTAGGTGAACCCCCTGGGATGAAGGATGCTGGAAATCTCCCTCTCAAGTGGGTGTAGCATGTATTCATGGTGTATTCATGGTGTATTCATGGTGTATTGCCAGATTCTGTGCTACTTCCGTGTGGGTCGAACATTTGTTTTGACCATGTTGAATTTCTATGAGGATGCATCCATCTACCATTCGTCTTGAAGCCCATGCAGTGTTGTCTTATGGTTTCCAAACCGTGATGAATCAATGCCCTCAGAGGTTTTTGGAACGCTCAAAGATCAGACATGAACTCTTAAAGTGTCGAGAACGTCACCCAACCACAAACTTCAAAATGCACGTGTTTGCAGATGTATATGGCAAGGTTTATTAGATACTCCCCGAAAGGATCCAATTTATAGCAGATCAGTATACTTTTGCTGAATTTTGTACTTGACACTCAACATAATCATGCATTACATTGTCAGTTAGATTGTTGTTTCCATATTTATAGTTTAAACATCGACAACATTGATTAAATATATATATATACCATTCACAATCCATTCACCATTTTGTTTTACCCAGCTTGCCGGGCTGGTTTTGGCACCTGTTGCCTCCAAGTCTGCCAGTGGTCGGTTGCGGCTTGAGATCGCCATTCTCCTCTCCCTCCGCCGCAGTTTCTGCCACTTCGCCTGGCCCGGCGTTCCTCGCGGCGCAGTAGGTGCTGACAAGTGGGGTATCATATCAACTACAAATGGGAATGCAATATAACCGAAAAACATATGCAAAAACAAGTGCTTGAAGTCATGATCTTTATGTTACTTTCATTACTTTCATCTCCAAAAATCCCAAAAATCCCATGACAATCATCATATTCCCTGATTTCTCCCTATTTGCCATAGAAATTGCTGTGTTGGATCCAGTGGACCCACCGAGCATCGGAGCGATAGAGCTCTGCAGCTGCTGATAGGTCCCCAGGAAGCCGCAGGTGCCATCGGCACGCAGCAGGAGGATCCTGGGACTTCTTGGGACATTGTAAGCCATGAAAACCCTGACATCATCCAAAAATGCCAAGAAAAATAAGGATTTATACATGACTTAAAGATGAAATGGAATTCAATGCAGTACCCTCTGGTTATTTAACATAGCCATGGAAAATGGCCCATTTATAGATGGTTTACCTATTAAAAATTGTGATTTTCCATGGCTATGTTAAATAACCAGAGGGTATCACTGATGATGGTGAATCATCCGCAGTTTTTGGATGTTTTTGGTGAAGTCTCCATCCTTGATGGTTTTTACCCAACCTTCCAAGCCCACCCCGTGGCACCGTCCTGGTCACCGCCGGATGCGACCAGTACTGCACCTGGTGCGTCACCAGCAGCCGCGTCTTGCCGCGCAGCTGGCCACAGATCACTTTCTCGAAGACGTGGCGACCCACGTGGGCATCCAAGGCGCTAAGCACGTCGTCCATCAGAACCACCTTGGTTGGGGGCTGTTGGTCAATGGATTGGTGGGAAAATCTACAAGAAACCAAGGTTTTTCCAATGAAATCTAAGGGTTTCCTGTAGAAAACTTTACCGCCAATCCATTGCAGGGCTTCAACATGGTTCAACCAAATATGCTGGCATTTTTCAATGGATTTTGCTGGCTGGGATTTGGAGGGGAAACCATGATTTTGATGATATTTTTTGGGGTTTAACTACATCGGTGGTAATCATCTCTAAAATGCTACCATATCCATATTAATTTGGAACCTTGGGATGATGCTTGACCAATCTCTATCGGATAAATCTGGCAATGATGTCAAAAACAAATCACATATATGCACAGAACAACGTTAAATCATGTAAACAAATATATCAACAATTATCAATATATCATTTCATTACTCACTTAATTGCATTTCAAGAATATATCATATATCAACATCCATATCACTGATTGTGATTCATAATCTGTCACTAACTATTATATCAAACTATGATATTAATTGGCACACTCTCAAAAAGTCTTCATCCACCCAATTTCCAGATACCCTCTGGTAAACTAACATAACTATGGAAAATCACCATTTTTAATGGGAAAATCCACTATAAATGGTCATTTTCAATAGCTACGTTAAATTACCAGAGGGTAGTTCCGGATATGTCCAGGTCTTCCATCTCTTCGCCATTCCTAGCGCCAGGTCACCCGCGAGCCGCTGTACACGGCCCGCGCCAGGGCCAGACGCTGTTTCTGGCCCCCCGAGAGCTGGACGCCCTCTTCACCCACCAGGGTTTGAAGCCCGGAGGGGAGGGAGTCCAAGTCCTAGGAAGCTGGGTAAAATATGGTAAAATCCCATGAATCAATAGGAATTTGGCATGATTTAGCCATGAAATATAGGGATTTTTTTATGGGGGGTTTATGGGATACATGGGATATTATGGGATTTAACCACTAAATACAAATACCATTATGTAAACATAGGTATTTCATTTGGTATTCATGGGCAGAAAATGGGATCATATGGGATTTAGCCATGGTTTAGTGGGATTTAACCATGATGTCAAGGGATATCATGATGAACCCCTATCCCATTCATATCCCAGTAATATCCCATTAATCTTCCATTAATATCCCATATATTTGATGGGATATGAATGGGATGTTAATGGGATTTAGCCATGAATTAATGGGATATGAATGGAGAAATGAATGGGATTTACCATGATGTACCCATGGAAAGGGTGTGGTCCTTATGATTATAATATGATCACTGATAACACAAATATAGGGAGTAGAAAGGTGATGATAATAGTGGTGATTAATCATCAACTGGGACTTACCAATATTTCATGGGGATAGATGGATTGGATTTGGATTTGATGTTGAGCAGGAGATGTGAGGAATTTTCAGCAATACACTTAACATCACTTCACTCTTGACTGGTGCAAATTCACCAGCAACGGTATTTTTTTTTAAATGGTCCCAAGGTCATGATCACCAACCCATTGGATCGCCAGAAATTCAACATACCATACTTAACACATCCACAATATGAATGTCCCAAAAAAAAAACAAAGATGGTCAGTTCTGCAGCAGATGCAACCCGATGCCGTGTGGGTCCTGCAGCAGGGCACAACTCTCCAGCGTGTCTTGCAGTTTCTGAGGATCTTCGGGCAGCCCAAAGAGCAAATTCTCCAAGAAAGTGCCATTCAGAAGCCTTGGTGAACTCGTACGAACTCATGCGCCAGGGATGGGAATCAGAAGCTGATGGGTGATGAATCGGCGTTGTGGTGAGGGCTTGTGCAGATTGTAATCTTCAGATGCAAGTGGAATCTATTGGTTACCCTCTGGTAATTTTACATAGCTATTGAAAATGGCCATTAATAGTGGAATTTCCCATTAAAAATTGTGATTTTCCATAGCTTTTTGTATGTTTACCAGAGGGTACCAACCGGTTGAAATTCATCCTTGGACCTTTCTGATGCTTCAGGAAAGGAGACCTTTACAGATGAGAATCAAGTTGATCGCGCCAGCATCCAGCATCTATGTGGATGTCTCTGAGATTGGACGAACTCCGAACTAATCTATACATACATATATATATATATGTATATATATATATTATATATATATATATTGAATCAGTTTGGCTGGCTAGAACATGTCAATGCAGGTTGAGATGGCCTTCTTGATGTCCTGGATGGAAACAGTTTCTTTCTTCATTGCTGGAACTTCTAGAAATTGGGAACGCCCCTGACTTGGGGTTGACTATGCCAGTAAAGCAGCCCTCAAGTTATAGAACCATCAAGCCTTGATTCGGAGTTGATTTTGGCACCAATTTAACACGTAGATCCAACATGATACAACCTTCAATGATTATCCGGAAAATATGGATTTGGAATCGCGTTCCCATCATTTTCCCATACCTTGGGTATGTTCATATTAAAAAGCCATGAAGATCCCAAAAGTTGCACCATCCCAGCCCAAGGGGCCAAGGTCGTTGAGCGACATAGGCCATGGATCCACCTGATCTCAACATTTGGAGATTGGAGATCCCCATTTTTTGGGGCTAGGACGGCTACAAAGTGGGGCTCCCTAGATAGCTAAGTTGGTGCAAATAACTCCAATAACTATGGTTTATGGTACGCAAATAACTATAGTTAATGGGGTTTATAAACCATCTTATAACTGGGGGGCCCCACCTTGTAGGATGCTATGTGGGATACTTTGATAAGCCAAAACCAGTCAACAAAAACGAAACGGAATAGAAATCATAACAACATATAACAACAATGACAACCCTCATCACAGCCGACCATTTCATACCACTCCTATTAGCCTATCAGATAATCATCCCAGAATTTCTTAAACCATCCTTCCGCTGACCAGATTTTGCGACCACCTAAACTACGCTGCTTCAATCCGCCCCGCTGCCAGTGCTTCATCAATCCGCCCGCCCTTTGACCCGCAGTCAGTGATCGCCTCGTTTCCGACAGATGCCCGAGAGTTGTGGCCGCGTCCCGGTGAAGGCTTCCAGCAAGGTGCTCTTCCCTGCACCGATAGGACCCGAGATCAACCTGGAAGCCGGCTGCCATGGGCTGGGGACTCTGGACCCGAGGGAAGCCCATGGAAAATGCATCATGGCTGTAGATGAACTTAAGAACATGAGCTAAACTGCTAAACTATATGGGAAACTTAATTTCCTGTGGGATTTGTATGGGTTTGTTTTGTCATCCACTTTCTGGTGAAACAAAATTCAACCAAAAGATTGACCTCGATGACGACAATAGCCCCATCCAATTTGTCCACTCAAAATCTTAGTAAGGCAAATATGTTGCAACCCCTTTTTTTCTTCGACCATGATCGTCGAAAAAATGATCCACTCGGTACATCAAGATGTACCAAGGCGCAGCAATTCCTTTGGTTTCACCTCCAAGGACAACTTCTGCACTCCGCGACAGCTTGGTTTTTCGGAGTCCTCGATGGGCCAACCGACGTCGCAGTCCTGCTCTTGAAGCCCAGCTTGATCGGCGTAAACTAAGCAGGATGAAACCTCATGCCCCAGCTATCACTACTATGTTACCATACCATGAGGCAATCAAACATGGCTGGGAAATGCCCAATTATATGCCCAAAGTAAATGGGGATTGAGGAAACATCATCGAACATAGGTGTATGATTTTCCAGCAAGGCATGGAGTAACTCGTGTCATCGGCACAACCGAACATAGCAATGGGAAATCTCATGGAGGTTCCAAGGGGAAAATTCTCGGGGATTGTCCGTTTCCACGTTTGATTACCGGAGGGGATCTTAATCATAATCTGCGAGTGGGCAAGTTTCTCTCCGTTGGCAAAATGCATACACAACCCTACTCATATGGTGCAATACTGTAACTCCAAGCAAAGACATTCCACACTAAATGCCAGCATTCAAACATTGCTGATATAAGGAGTTTGTTAATTACCATTAATCTAATTGTCCCTTAGATAGGGCAACATCCCCGGCTGGATCTAAATATGTGGCACCACTTGTCAACCTCTGAGGGACAAGTATCCCTCCCTTTATATATCAGTTTGATCATAACTTCTCTTCCCCTGTTGGTTAGATTCTGAAGTGAAAAAAAACATGTATCAATTCTGTGCACAAATGTGCTCCCATGGTCATAACCGTCATGACCATATCATTGGTCATATTTCAGCAAATCTCTCAAGCCAGGACCCCCGGCCCCATCCGGCCCCACATCTCCTGCAAAAGAAAATCCGCATCGCCGTGCATTTCATCTGGGTGCTCCTGCAGGGCGATCCATTGATCCATGGCTGGATTGATCAGCTGACATATAACTGGTTGGTGGTATACCTACCCCTCTGAAAAATATTGTGATTTTCCATAGATATGTTAGTTTACCAGAGGGTATAGCCATTCATAACTGGTTGGGGGTTGAGCCCTTCCCCTCTGAAAAATGATGGACTTCATCGGTTGGGATGATGAAATTCCCGATGGAAAGTCATTTTATAGCCATGTTCCAAACCACCAACCAAATAATGATGTGTGTTCAATGGAAAAGGCCATTGGTTTTATCACTTCCCATCGGATTGAGGGGATCAATATGAATCAATCCATACCTCCGATGGATCATGGAACATAATACCTCTGGCGCCCAGATCATCCCCAGATATCAGATATCCCATAGATATCCATAGATTCCCATAGCAAGTTGTGAGTTAGATTCCCATCCTTGCAGATTCCATAGCCACAAAAAAATCAGAAGTTCGTTCATCCCCAATCCAATCCCAAACTCAAATAGCTGGACATGGCTTTGCTGGACAAATCACCCCGTCATAAATAGATGACGGATTTGACAACATCGGAACTTCCTGATGTAATGCAGGGATTTCCCAGCTAACAATGTTTCATTCCAGAAAGGGTCAATTCCCAATACTATATCAAATTGGTATAAGTACTACATCAAATTGGTTCTATAATAAGCAAATATATCTCCAAGTGATATTCCCATGATTTTTTTAATCACCATCGTTGCTATGTTTAAATCATTTTAAATCTCCTCACTTTATCCTGGTTTCCCACTTAATATCCCCCTCACATGGTTGGTCATTGGCATCACCATGGACTCCATGGGATCGAAATAACTCCACCTCGCGGCCATCTCTGCGCAGCCAGGTGGTGTCATCAGCCTGAAGTTTCAGCGCCAGATCATTTGACAAGTGTCTTTTTTGGGGTCCAAATTGAATGGTTTGAAGTGCTGAAGTTTCAATGAAGCAAAGCAAGAAAAACCTTCAGCACTAAAAATTGCAACCATGTTACAATGTTGAATGGTTTGAAACCAAACAAGGGGGATTTCAACATGGTTTCAATTTTGAGTGCTGGTTAGGCTTCAATGTTTACCCGTTCAGAATTTCCCACCTGACAGGCCAACAACTGTTGGATTCGGTACACGCTGACGTAGCAGTCCAGTAGGGTGGCAATCTGATTGGGCACCGACATGAGATTTTCCTTCAGCAAACTGCTCCAGGATAAGACCTGGACGCTTTTCGCGCGCTTTCAAAATGCTGGGATTTCTCATGAAAAACCCCCTTTTTCGATGGCTAGGAACATCCGGGCAACGCTGATGATCAATTGCCCTTGATTCCTAGAGGCGACCATGTGGGATGTTCCGACCATTTTCCCGGGATCATCCGGCTGGGAATTCAAATTTCCCAGCGCAGCAAGGCCATTGAAATGGCAGATCTCAGGAGTCTAATCTGGTGGGACAGCAGGTATGACCTTTCCACTGGACTAACACCACCAGTTCAACAAAGGCAGGTGAAAAACTCAGTGTTGTAAACATTCAATTGTCTCTAACCCCAGTAATTATGAAAAAAAGATAGGTTCTCATGCTGTTTGCTTCCACCAGAGTTGAAGACTTACCGAAGGACAAGATTCATCCCAGTTGCTGCAAATTTCATCACATCCATAGATATCATATGGATAAAAAGCGAAATTCAAGCCATTCAAAACCAAGGAAATACCTGAAGTTCTCATCTGATATAGCTGTTGTTTGCATTCATATGGTTTCTGGTCGGTTATATATCTCAACTATCTCCCATTTTTTCTCCATTGCTAGTGAAATCTCCATTATCAGATCATATCCATTGGATTCATCCCCCATTTTTCTTGTTTCGCTATGTATCCCATCATATTCTTTACATATGATCCATCCCCCACGTCTTCGTCAGATCTTCGTCCATGTCACCGTGAAGGCAATGGCGGCATCTACAGGACGATCCAACACCAATTCCAGCCAAACGAAGGAGGCGATCGTTCCAAACAGACTGACCTCGAGTTGCGACGATGGACGAAACCTCCAAAAAAAATCTGAAAAAAAACATGATGGCAGCAGATGTGGTCTAAAAAAAATGATGTGTTTAGATGTGTTATAACGGAAAAACCCACGTATTCACAGGAGATACCCTCTAAAAAAAATGATGACTGGGAGCTGAAACATGCAGTTGTGAAGATCATGGCCCTTGTTGTGTTCCATGCGAAAGTCAGCAGCTTTTCAAACATATATTTACCGTCTGATAAACCAGTTGATAGCTATGGAAGCCATGGCCCACTTATAATCCATTGAAAAATAATTTGCCTGTCTTCTAAGAACGGTGAGTAACTCGATAGCTGATAGCTATGTCAGTTTACTGATTCCAGCCACAGACACTGTGCTACCCAAGAAATTCATTGCCGGAAAGACCTGACGTTCAACGAACGGATGCCGCGATTGTGAACGGATGAGACTTCACCAACATTGCCATGGATTTATCATCAAAAAGCAGGAATCAACAAACATATTTCAACAACAAAACTTAGGGTTTAGCAAAGAGAATTTACGGGATGTAACCAATAGCCAATGAAAAATAAGGACAAGAATGTTTTACACAATGAAAAACCCACCAGTTTAACAACTCTGAAATGGGGGTCCATTGACAAACATGTGGTTTCAAAGTGTTGAGCACCAAATGATGAAAACAAGACATGATTGGGGGGTTGACCACAGAAAAGGATACAAAAGGGACATGTGGACATAAGCTGGGATATGGTGATCCATGATGATTCATGATGATCCAGAATGTTTCTTGAGCTCTGTAACGTGGAAGTGTAAGATCTGTTTTTTTTTTTGGTTCTTTGTTTCCTGCAGTCTAAGTTTTTCCCACTCACCTCGGCAAAACTTGATACCTAAGTTGTTGGGCCATGAAATGCGAAGATTCCTAACATCTAAACCGCTTAAACCAGCATTCACGTTGCATGTTCAGCATGTTTCCAGTGAGGTATCAATCACCAATCCAATTGCTTCAAAATGATGATTTTTCCAAGGTTTTCTCATCATATTTCCCAAGTTTTTCTCCAAACACGTCACGTTTTTCTCCATCCGCCGACCCGGCCTTGCGCTTGTACCACTGCGCTTGGAGCTCCCAGTTTCGAGCCTCGTGAAGCATCTCGGTGGCCATGGGTTCCAAGGAGAAACACTTCACCACCCGCATGGCCTCATGGCTGGACAAGGGGAACAGATTTCACAAATATATGGTAAATATATGGTTAATCCATGGTTACTATATGGACAATCTATGGTTAATGATAGTTACCCTCTGGTTATGACTAACAGTTTGCCATGGTTTTTCGATGGCCCTAATCAAAATAGATGGTTTACCGAACTTAAAAATGGTGGATCTTTCCATGGCAAACTGTTAGTCATAACCAGATGGTAGGTGTTTTTAAAAGGGTGGATTTGACGATTTTTATGGAACAAAATGTTACTATCCGAACTATCCTGGTGACCTAGTGGTGACATAATTCGAATGAAAATACCATATGTGGATTTAATTAATGATTTTTAATGGAACAAACTGCGACAAAATCCCGGTGACCTACTGGTGAAATGGACAGATGGAAATAACATGGGGGAACCAACTAAGCTTCTGTGATTCCACGAAATACTAGGTGGTTAAGACTCATGCTGCTATGCGTTGGAGCACCATGAGGCAACTTTACCCAACAAAGATCCAAATCTCACCAGCAAAAATCGACGATGCAGCAGAGCAATGCAGAGCATTGCCAATACATAGCCAATACCGATAGAAGGTATGACTATGTATGACTGATATCAATAACCAAGAACGCACATAAAGAATCATAAAGACAAGAACCAACGCAGCACAAAGATGTTGATCCAACACCAGGCATGGGAAATCAGACCAGGGACACGGAGTAGGGCAGTCTACTCCGTTCATTCATGGACATTTTAGCACACTTTATGGCAAACCAGTGGTTGGGGGGATACAATAATACGTATTTTGAGACCCATCATATTGGGATCATATTGGCAAATTACTGGCATATTGTTAGCACATTATCATCATTGGCATATTGTCCACTCTATACCGTGAAAATGACCATGTTTCATCGAGTCGCCGACAGGAATTGATTGCACAAGCGGCCACGAACGTCTCGAGCCTCCTGGCCATTCCAGGTCAAAGGAAAAAAAACAGATCTATTCATGTAAAGGTGGCCGTGATTTGTGCAACCAACCAAATATATCAAGTACATACATACATACATAACATAACATAACAGAACATAACATAACATAACATTACATAACATTACATAACATAACATAACATTACATTACATTACATACATACATACATACATACATACATTACATACATTACATTAATACATACATACATACATACATACATACCATTACATACCATTACATACCATTACATACCATTACATACCATTACATTACATTACATTACATTACATTACATTACATAACATTACATAACATTACATAACATTACATAACATTACATACCATTACATACATTACATACCATTACATACCATTACATACATTACATACATTACATACATTACATACATTACATACATTACATACATTACATACATTACATACATTACATACATTACATACATTACATACATT
>Ga0126342_10007490_pt1 | contig 19495 bp, 19 predicted proteins | sample Cyp1metagenome_FD_92528 | JGI IMG/M metagenome (GOLD analysis project Ga0126342, IMG submission 92528) | Coral microbial communities from Lord Howe Island, Old Settlement Bay, Australia - Cyphastrea 1 metagenome | ecosystem: Host-associated > Invertebrates > Cnidaria > Coral ... | reverse complement strand
TCTTGCTGTTGCTGCGGCGGCTGCTAATGCTACTGCGGCCCTGCGGCTCCTGCTGCGCCCGCTGCCTGCTGCTGCCGCTGCCACCGCTCCTGGTGCTGCTGCTGCTCTGGGGAGCAAGCGGAAACTTACAAACTCATTTTCTCCGGCTTGGAAACCTTTGTTTCTCGACCTCGAAACGTTAGTTTTGAAACCTTAGTTTCCCTATGGTTCCGATAACCTCTCCTGCAAACGTTTCTTTTCCCTCCCGGAAACAAACCTTTCCCTAGCCCAAACCTTTGTTTCCGCAGCCAGAAACTAACATTTGACCACCCTCCCAGAACGTTTGTTTTTTCTCCGGAAACAAACCTTTCTCGTTAGTTTGTTTCCCCGGCCCCCCCTCCAAGCCAGCCAAAACCCGGGTTTCGAAACTAACCTTTTCCCCTCAAAAACTAACCTTTTAAACTTCAGTTGGAAACATGCTGATCGCGTCCATACTCCCGTGTAGACGTCCATTATTCTTTGGGCGACAGTCCCGAATTACAGGTTGAATGAACTATTCGGGTTCATGGTGGTTACTGATGCATTACAAAAGCCAAACATAGTTTGACAGGTATTTGGGGTTGTGGGTCCCACAACGGTAGCTCACCTATGCTCACCTTGGCCCGTGGGTTGTAAGCCCAGTTAGGATGAGTACAACTATGTCTCACTATCGGTAGGCCACTAGGCTACTAGGCTGTCTGAAAATGGGCTGCCTCTAAAAGTCCCATGGTTGGTCATCATTTTTGCAGTTACTTGGTGGCTCATCCCACGAATCGTAAGTGGGTTATAACATGTTATAACCCCAATTATAAGTGGATTAACCCTACAAAAATCCCATGTAAATCACTGGGGTGAACTAACCCATAAAAACGAGCCGTGGGTAGTTCGCCACCAAGTGACCCACTGCCATATATTGATCCATGGAACGGTGAAACTGCCAGCCCCTCTGGATGTAAAAATATGTAAAACAACATTCCCAGAGGATCCATGGTGCTGGAATATTTACCTACATTGACCCCTAAAGTAATTTTCCAAATAATCCCTATGTAGGTAAATATTCCATACATAGATCCTTAGGGATTTAAAAAAAAAAAAACATAAAAACCAATGGTGTCCAGTTGAGATTTTCCCTGAGACCAATCCGTTGACTGAAGAAATCATAAGAAATCCAAATCCCACAATAACGGTTGGGTTTAATGGTAACGTACTGTAGGTATATCGAACTGTGACCCAAAAAGGTGCCCCCAAACGAAATCCCTAAGTTGGTTTTCGAAAACTCCAATGAATTATCATGATGATATATCATGATATATCTATAATTGCTATATTTTATAACATTTGAATACATTTTATTTCAGCAACACAAGAATGCAACACATTTCACGCAGCTTCCCAACGTTCGACGCGGTCGTCAGTCCCAATGAGGTGCACCCCAATCCCTTGAATTCTTTGTCTCGCCAGTCCGGCACGCAGCTGGGGTGGTGCCCAGTGGTTTTTTTGACCTAAAACGATGAATCAACAGCTACAAGGAGTGAGTTTAATTGGGCGTCATTGTTTGAACCCACCCGGAAGATCCAACCCTCCATGTTCACTTGAACCATCTTGAACCTCTCTAGATTGTGGATGAAACGTTCCGCCCCGCGGATTTTCACTTAACCCCCTCTAGATTATTTGGAGCTTGATTTTTCATTTTACACTCAAGCTGCACCGAAAGCCATCGAGTGGTATAAAGCCTATTTCTGGTTCAAGTGATCAGGGAGATGTTGTGATTTGGTCCACCAGATTGTTTGTGATGCTTACATCCACATTTCCATACATTTCCTATGTTTGATAGTTCAAAGAATCATGGTTACCATCAACGATTCACTCAGACAATAGTATGGCTGACCGTTATTTTAGCTGTTAAATCGTATTTTATGTATACAAAACATTACAAAACAGCAATAGCACAGTCTAAACTCTAGACCACAACATGTATCAAAAGTGTGGTATTCAGCATGGTTAGCCCATGTGGTTCCCATGTATCAATCACAGCCCAGGTCCAGACACAACAAGCCTTTAACCATCAAGGCTTAAGCAGGTCCGGTGGTGGATCATGGAGCAGTTGTTGGACGTGTATACCATGAAGAATAGGGATTGATGACAACTGGGCACTGGGTTTTGTTTAAGGTGATTTGGCTGATTTTCCCAATAGGAAATCCACCAAACATGGGGAATCTATAGTGAAGATGTTTTATTTTGGGGGGACCCCTTAAGAAAATCCTTGACTATGGTAACATTGGAGAGTCTCCAATAGCTATCCAGATGACTGTGTCAAAGCATGTTTTGACATGTTTCGACCATCCAAACGGTTATACAACAGAATCATCCGCGGTTTCAAGTAGCTTTTCTTATGACGCGAGTCATCCAAATAGGTTCAGGTTTATGCAAAAGTCCCCAAAAGAATAATGTTTTCGATTTTATGATTATAGAAGTCAGAATGTGAAGTTACCCTTTGGTAAACTAACAGTTTGCTATTGAAAATGGCCCAGTCGAAATAGTGAGTTTTCCCATTAAACATGGTGATTTTCCATAGCTATTTTGACATAACCAGAGGGTAAATCTCCATTTTCCTATGGTTTTCCTATGGTTTTCCTCTGGTAATCCACCATTTGTCTTTTTTCTCCAAACGTTGGAGTTCAATCCCCCAGTGAAAAAAAACATCAAAAAGCACAAAAATTCTGGCCACGGAACTGGCCCATCTTTTCCCCGGACTGGTGATCCGATTGTTCAATGGATCTGGGGAGAAGCTACCCTCTGGTTATGACTAACATAGGAAAACCATAGGAAAACCATAGGAAAACCATGGGAAAACCATAGGATTAAAACCATAGGAAAATGGAGGTTTACTGTACCCTCTGGTTATGACTAACAGGGCTAGCCATGGGATTTCGATGGCCCTAATCGAAATAGATGGTTTACCGTTCTTAAAAATGGTGGATCTTTCCATGGCAAACTGTTAGTCATAACCAGATGGTAATTCGTTTGATCCAGATCATATTTCAGAGATATTCCCATCTGGTTGGTGGTTTCAAACGTGGCTTTTATTTTCCATAAGATATGGGATAATCCTACCCATTGACTTTCATATTTTTCAAGATGGTTTTTTAGCCAGTCATCATACCCCACTTTTTTTCCCAAGTCTAATGAAATAATTCCCATGATATGTTCCGGTCGATGGGCTGGGAGGAGCGGTTGAATCTTCAGCATTGCTTGGTATACAATGTGTTTTTTTAGTATCTGGGTATTGTATGGTCGCCCAGCATGAGATGGAAAATGGATGGTCAAATGCTAATTGAGCACAGCATTCGAAAGGATTCGAGCCCCTTTTAAAGAGATAGAAAATGGATGGTCACATGCTAATTGATCATGTTTCATGTCAGGATTCGAAGCTGTCTTCTATCTGTTTTGGCCTTGCTGCCTCTATGTGCTAACGTTAATGTTTTTGCTGAGAAGTGACCCATAAGGATGACCAACCAGGCGGTTCCATCGCTATCCCAGAGATCCAAAGTGGTCACAACAGCACGTTTGATTTCATTGTTTGGATGAAAACTCATGGGAGATTCTGGAATTCTGGTTATGGCTGACAGTTCGCCATGGAAAATAACCCATTTATATCCATAGAAATAGATGGTTTACCTATTAAAAATGGTGGATCTTCCCATGGCCATATGGGATTCTGTCGATTTTGTCAAATGGGCCATATGGGACTTGGTCAAAATTCTCGATATGTTCTGATAAAAGGGAATGGGCATCAATCTGTTAGGGAATCATAGAGATTCATCATGATTCAAATAGCCATTGTAAGGATTCCCATGGCATGGGATGGATGACTCTACCCCATGTACCATTTGTTTCGCCCTGGCACTTATGGGGCTTGAGGATATATGATTGGAAGGAATCCCAAGATGATGCCTGCGATCAACCCTTTTTTTCTTTCAATATCATACCCATAGGATCCATGTATGCTATATATGGTAACATTTACCATCAATATACCCCAAATGTTAGCATATATTCCATACATGGATCCTATGGGTATATAATATGATTGTAAACAAAATGAGAAACCCTTTTTGAGGTTTTGATGCCCTTTTTATGGAGGAATTGGGCAGCAGGTATGGTAAAAATGACATTGGTTAAACCACCATTGCACCATGACATGGGAAGCCATGAATTCATCAAGTTCCATGGTTTTTCCCCGTTAAACCATGGTTAAACCATGGTTAAACCCACAATTTTTGGTTATTCCTGATTTTTGGTTGCTGGAAGGTACTGACTTGCGCCCTTTTGAAAACACCCTGGCCGATTCCAGCCCTTCGACTGAGGTGTTCCTCGACCATGCGAAAGGCTTCGGGATGCAACGTTTTTATCGTGTGTGTGTGTTGATTACTCATGGCATGACATGGATGACATGGATGTATCATGATGTACTAATAATTACTGATATGATTCTAAGATGTTTGTTCATGGATTACCACATGAATGACAATCCAATGAATTTGTTTCTTCCTACCTTTTTTGAAGCTTGGAAATAGGATCACTGGTGTTATTGCCCTCACATCTGCTGTGCGAGAGTCCATTTGTATATCTCCATGGTTGGGTTCCTCTAAATTTGGTTATGTTTGGGTCGTTACGGGTCAGTGTCAAAATTGATAACATCAAAATGGTTTCATACTGAGAGTAGCCGGAATATCTGGTTCGGGGGTGCTTCATTTTGAACGTACCCATTTCAAGTTTGACATGAGTTTGTTTCAAAGTACATACCCAAGAGTTCATGTTTGATCATGATTGATCATCATTTTCCCCCTGAAACTTGCCACTTGGAGGCATCCCCCTTCTAAAGAAACCCAGATCTTTCGTTTGGGATCAAAACAGGCTTTGCGTTGTGTAGCTCATCGTAGCGAGCAACGAGGTCGATGATGGCAGAATACGGGGTCTGGCTAATACGGCTGGAGTTCTGAGAGGGCAACGGAATCCATCAAAAGCAGCCTCAGAAGGGATTTGGGTGTGCAGTTACGACATTTTGGGTACCCCAATAGCTGGTTGGTCTATACATGTTTATACTGGGAAAGCCCAAGCTAAAATGGATGGAAAAAAATGGGTACCCCCATTTTAGGAAACAAACAATGGTGGAATCCAATATGCAAAGGTGAGATTCATGGTGTTTCAGACATCAACAGTAGGGATTTAACCTTCATGAAAAGTGGAAACCGGGGGAAATTGTGATTCATCGATAAATTTAGGGTTGTTAGGGTTGCTCTATCTTCAGGAAAAAAAACTGTGATGATTGATTTCGCAGAAGTGTCTTTTGATGTTCTTCTGTGAACCGCATAGAAAAAAGTTGTGTTCGAGCTGATCGAATCACCAGCCATCGCAGGAACCGATTGATTGGAGGTACCTACCATTATATATCCATAAAATTCCATAAATATAAGGCCTACTTTTTAGGTCTAAATTTCAGGGAATATCCCCAGAAAATATAGAAAGAAACTATGGTACGTTGTTAGTACCTCCATGTATTGGATCCTGAAGATCTCCCATTTTTCACGCTATGAGTGCCATGCAGTTCATCTCTTCGGGGCGCGAAAAACCCAAAAACCCGTGTGGATTCCCACAGGTTTCACCCCCCGCCTTGCCGTGCGAGTGGGGGTTTCCAAAGATCGGACAGACCCGTAGTAATAGTTATTATAGTGGAAACAAGGCAGTTGCTGCAGGGCTGGGAGGTGACCCAGGTGACCATGAATTTAAGATCATTGAAGTAGATGACCCTGAGGTTTTTGAATCTGGATATACCATGGTGTTTTATCTATCATTGATCACAATAAATACCAGAATCACCAATAGGCACACAATGCCACTTGGGTGTAACTTAACATTCCCAATTTTCAGCGCAGACCCAGTAAACCTGAAAAGAGTTGGGACCGGACCATGACTGATTGGGGAAATCGAGTGGCGATCATTTTGCCGGCTTTGTGAAGAAGGGTTGATACTGTATATACCAAACAAAAATGCCATGTTAGTGTGGAGAGTTGTGAGGTTTGGTTTGTTTTGGAGAAACACCCCACTAACCAAGTATGGCGTGATCCATAGCTGAGTAAACCTTGGATACTATGGATACGTTCATACTTTAATCTTTGGCTACAAATCTATATCATGATTGCATATGATTGCATGTGAAATTATATATATATAGCTATATAATATATATATATATATAATATATATATTATATATATATATATATTATATTATATATATTATATATATATATATATATATTATATATTATATATATATTATATATATATATTATATATATATTATATATATATATATATTTGCATACTGGCCAGCTATTGAACATGATTCCTCGGTGTCATCGAAATCGGAATCCGGGGAATCCTCGGTGAATCCCCGGGCAAGTGGTGATTAATGGGGATGAATGGGGATTAATGGGAAAATATAGTGGTATCATTTGGGAGATTATGGGTGTAGTATGGGATATAATGGAATATATCTGGGTAGATTTGATCACGACCGAACTCTGTTCTCCCGAAGCCTGGTTCATCATGGTTAATAAGGGAAATCATCCCCTTTTATGGCCGAACTCTTCAGGTTAGTATATTATCGTTTACCCAGATGTGTCATATTTTTGTGAGTTAGGCAAATGACTTTGATCTGCGAAACTTGAACAACCTCTAGCTACGGAAATCTGAACACCCAAACTCATTGGGCTCAAGCTGGTGCAAAATCAGCTGCAAAAACGAGCCAAAGACCCTGACAGCAAGTGGTTGGGGAGGGAATAGCCAGTGGTTGGGGAATGGTTTGTACCTACCATTCGGGGATGGTTTATACTTGTACCATCTTATACCAACCACAGTCATATTGGGGGTGGTTTACAGTTGGATTTAACACATTATGCTTGTTCTTTCCTTTCTTGCCGTAGATGTTACAGCTTTAAAATGGATACACTTAGCAGCTATGCCAGTGTACAACTTGCTTCAAGGCTTGGCTTGGGTTGAAGACTTCAATATCCTTGAGCGATGAATACTTATATAAATATATTTGACATATATATATAGTATAACTATATATACTATCATTGTGTACTGCAATGTCATATATATATATATACACTTGTTAATCATAGATGTTACCTTTGCTTACGTTTGAAATTGTAGGATGTTGATTGAAATCCCAAGCTTCACCAGCCATGGATTCTGACCGCTGATGGTCTCATTCTCAGTGGCAAGTTCACTGCAGCAGCTGGAAAGGTCAACAGAGATCACTGGAAAAAAATCATAAAAAATCAAAAGATCCGGAGAAGATTTTGGTTTGCCCTCTGGTAAACTAACATTTTGCTATGGAAAATGACCATTTTTAATGGGAAAACTCACTATTTCTATGGTCATTTTCAATAGCTACGTTAAATTACCAGAGGGTATGTTGCGGGAATCTCACTTTTCTGCGATCTTTTGTCAGTGAAACTCGTACCCCGGAAGTTGTTCCTCCGGTTGCCGTTGTCTTGTGTCAAGCAGCTGGTCGCATCTCGTATTTGAGGCGCCAAAGAAACGGAAGCTGCCTGCTAAGCGTGCAAGGTGGGGATAAGTAGAGCTCAATTTGGGACAAATTTGCAGATGGAAGCAACAAAACTGGTGGGAGGCATCAGATTGCTTTTTCTATCCATGAGATGAATTTATATCTTTGCACTTTTTTATTGGGATTGGATTAATCCCTCAACTGATCGCAAGATGCATGAAAATGCGAGGTTGACAGGTCATTGAACGAATGGAAATTGGGATCTCCACGACTTAGCTCTTCGTCATTTTTGCGTGTTACACCCAAGTCTAGTGCACTCACTGGTCGTAAAAAAAGGACCCCTGCGCGTGTCATAAATGCATATAAATGCCCTAGTGGATATCCATAGAATCTAGAATTTTAGAGACGTTTTTCTCCATTTATTGAACGTTGGGATTATCAATTACCATGTTTGATTCTCAGAGAGTGTACCTTGCAAATTGGATACTACTGGTGCATGAAGGGTCCAGGATTAGCTGCTACAGAGTCACTGGGCAAAGTGGCAGATGTATATATAATATATATATATATATACAGTGTTTGATCCTTCAAATGGAGGCACTTGACTTTGAGTTATTAAGTTATGCTTCCATGTTTACCCGGCCCAGAGATCCATGAACATCCATGGTTTATATCAAGCTTCGTCCAAGCCCAAAAGTGTCCAATTCAGTCCATGTTACAGCTCCAACCCATTGCATGTAGATGATAGCCATCTGCAAGGTGAGCCCCAGTTCTAAGTTGGTTTCTACACCCCATCAACGATAGTTATATAATGTTATTACAAAATATTACCAACTAGTTTATTACTATAGTTAAAGTATTACCAACTATAGTTGCTTTATTACTGTAGTTACTTACTTTGCAATAAACCGGTCAGTTATACATAAAAGTTATGTGCGTCCACTTTAGCTATCATAAACGGGGGCCCGACCAGTGAAACCTCCATAAAGACTTCAGGGATTTCTCAGCTAGCCATGTCTGAGTCCCGGAGGATGTCCTAGTTATACAATGTTATGACATAGATTATATGGATGTGGGTCAAAATGGAAGACCTAGGGGACCACAGATGTGAATGTCTAGTTTAGTATTAACCATCCATAATTTTGGGGTACCTAATTTTGACCCATACCCATATGGCTCAAAAAGATGCTTATAGCTTATATTAATGGTTACTAACCTGGAGGTTTCCTAAGTCATGGGGCTACCCAAACCGTCCAAGTCTGTCATAAATCAGAGCGAAGTCAGTTTTTTATGGTCCACTTACCCGGCCTGGTAAACGTTTACATTTTGCGAACTGGAAAGATCCACCATTTTCAATGGGAAAATCCACTATTTCTATGGGCCATTGAAAATAGCAAACTGTTAAATTACCAGAGGGTAAATCCCAATGTTTCACCATATTTTGGCTGCTTCAACCCCCATGTGTTGCCTTGAAGAAAACCAACCCAGGACCCAGCGTGTCGTGGAGCGTGACGTCCTCACCGGCGAGGCTCCGACCTTCGTAAGGCACGCCTTCCCATCAAAAATGGTGGAAAAATGGGCGATTTCTATGGGTAAATTTGATCACGACCTCAGTGTTCTCCCGAAGCCTGGAATCATGGTTAGTAAGGGAAATCAGCCCCTTTTATGGCCCAACATTTCAGGTTAATGAATTAGTACAATTTACCCAGAATGGTGGATTTCTGTGGATTGAGCCAGCAAAAATATGCAAACATGCTGGAGAAATTGGGATTTCATGATGGGTTGAATGATGGATTTCATGTACTTTTAACCGTGAAAAACATGTTTTTTGCGGAGCGAAGAGGAGATAAAACAAAAAACAAAACGAATATCATGGTGGGATGAAAACACCCCCCAGCCAGGTGACCCCCCGACAAATGACAAGAATACGAGTGACAGTTAACAAATAATAATCATATTAACAACAGTAGTTATTGATTAACAATAGTTATTAACAGTAGTTATTGTGATTAACTATTGATCAATACTATTAATTACAAAAAAATAATATACTATAGTAGTACTCATAGTGTTTTTCTATAGTGATACGAATGATAACAATATGAGTGGTCGGATGCACCGTTAAATGGATGTGGCAGGTCTTCCGATGGTCCCCTGGTCCAGACTTCTCTTCGGCAGGTCTTGCAATGCAGCTGGGGAGAGGATTTGTGGTGTCCTTTCCTCAGGGGCCATTGGATCTGCTGCTGTGAGTTACCGTGGCAGTTCATGGTCTATCTGAAAAATCGCAGGGATGTTTCATCATTTTAGTATACGGAGGAGTATTATATATATCATTATTATATATATATAATTATATATATGTGTGTGTGAGACTATGTATATATTTCTACATATTTATTAAATATTCAATCGTGGGGCAAAGCACATTTGACCCGGAGCCATGTTTTTTGTTGCGCACGTCGAAGCCTGCTCGTACGTAGCTCGGTCTCCGCAACCAAGGTTAAGAGACCCTTCCAATGGGTCTCTGTTACCATTGGGGATTTTGATCCATAGCCATTTCAAGAGATTTTTTGCCATGGAATCAATTGGAAATCCAGGATCCCACAATGGAGGTACTGTACCATATAAGGCAATATTTTGGGTGTATATCCCCTTACATAGCCCTTACATAGGCCTTAAAAAAATGGTATATAGGTACCTCCAATGAATCGGTTCCTGTTGCATGGCCATTGATGGAAATTCAAATGGATGTGGAAAAGCCATGGTAAAAACCATGGTGTCTCAGGGACGGTGATCCTGGGTTTTCCACATCTTTGTTCATTTACAGGAGGGAAAACAACTGCAAGACCTGTGGGTCCCTTGCCATGCTGATCTGGTTCGCACTGAGGCTTGTTTGCTGCCTCTGGAGCCGGACGACAAGGCACCGGGGTGAAATTTCTCGTCGAATCCTCACGGGAAATTCCCATCAGTGGGGTAATGCCAATTAAACACCTACTATTTAGATCCAGTTTGGATGGTTTATACATGTATTTATACCACTGATTTCTGGTGAACTTGGAGATGTTCCTTAAGTTTACCACATGATTCCTGGTTCTATCACCATTTCCTGGTTCTATCACTGAATCTCTTCAGAACCTGGAATTGTGATTTGCTGTATCTCAGCTTTCCGAAGTGGCTGCTTGGTATGCTAGCTGTCTCGCAGTTGCTTCCATTAAAAAAACCACATAAAAATGATGTCAATGGTTACCTGGTGATCTGGGCTGGTCGGAATTCTGGGAGTGATCACATTTTGGGGGTCATGTTCGTCCCCATTGGCTGACAGTTTCTTGGCGTCAGTTTGTAAGCAAAGGGGGGAAAAACCCTAAACCCCTCCTTGCTTGTCATATATGAAAACAGTGAGTTTATCAACATTTACTCCCAAAAATAGTTCCTTTGGGGAAAAAATACATGCATGGATTATAATGTGGTTTTTATACACTTGGATGTTAATCCAAGTATTGCCTGAAAAATCCTGAAACTCCTTCCAGTTTGATGGTTAGTCATCACCAATACCACTTTCAAACAGAGCCACTTCCCAAGCTGGTGGGATGATTCATCACCATGATCCCCAGTTAGTACCCAAACCATTGCAGGTCGCTTATTTGATCACCAACAGACCCCAACAGTTAAGCCTACCAGCTGGGTGCAAAATGTCAAGTTGACAAAAACACATCTTGGAACTAGCCTAACTATGGTTTATGGTAGTTATAGTTGATGGGCTTTCTAAACCATTATAAACCATTAGAATCTATATGTATATATATAAACCATGATAAACCATTAGAATCTATATAAACTATGGAAAATCACCATTTTCAATGGGTAAATCCACTATAAATCACCAGTTTCAATAGCTATTTAGGTGATAAACCAACGTTCACATCACTTCCCCACCTGGTCACTGGGATTTTTCGAAAGATCAGGTGGGAGCCACCGACAATTGCACGCACATTTTCCACTACGAGTGTGTCGCGTTGCCCCAGCGATTTTTTGCGTCGAAAAAAAAATGCCCTTTTGGGCTGAAAATGGTATAATGATAAATATAATTATATATATGTATATTAAGAACCATTCAAATCATCACTTGAACTGATGTATATATATATATATATACATATGATGTATAATAATATATATACATGTATATGATTAATTAATCCATTTGGAGGACACCATTTTTAATGCTTGCAAAACAAACGGCCGATCCCAGATGGAATTTCGATTTTTCATCGGAAAAATGTTTTTTTGGGATGTGGCTTTGAAGCACCCTAAAATTAGGGAACTGGAACCAGGGTTCCTAAGATTTTTGCCATTGGAAAATTCGGAAAAGATAAGCTTTTTCCCCCCAACAACAATTGAATTTTGCAATTTGTATGAGTTGAGAACTCTCGATTGGGCACCTTCAATACCCAAAACAAAATCTGTCAAAGCCAAGCTGCTTAGAGCCGGGGGCACAGAGGTCGAGAAATGGTCGCAGACAGAGAACAGCTGTCCACAATGCAAAGTGCGTTTCTTCTGGATGGCTGGGGGGCTCAGCTGGGAAAGGGATAGCGAAGAGCCAGGGCCATGGCTTGAAGAAAAAAGAAGATAAAGAGGTATGCCAAAGGGTTTCAATACCATGCCATTCACTGGAGATCGAACATAAGATCCCCTGCCCACGGAACTATATTGTTTTCTGAAACTGATTTTGTTGTTTTGTTTCGGGGCCCAAGAAACTCTGCAGCCATGTCAAAGTTGACTTCACGCCAATGACGTAGGCTGCTCTGACGAAAAATGAAAGCCCTGGGGTTCCCCAAAAAAATCCAACAATGATTTCCACCAGCATTGAGTGAGCCATCCAGGTATGTACCAATGAAGCTACTCTGCGATGTTCGGTGATCAAGAGCCATATTTTATTGGGGTGACCTTCACATCTACAGTAGATATCTGTAGATGTGCCGGCCTAAATACATTGATATACATCCAATTTGGGTATGGATCCAAATTTCGGTTTCCGAGAATTCATGATCAGTACAGTTCATACTCAACAAAGATGTAAAATATTGTAAAATACCCGTATTCAAACATTGCCAAAATCCAAAAGTCCACGAGATGTTTCGATGATTTCCCCTTCGTAAAAGACCGTGTTATGTCTGACGGCAGGATGTTAGATCACCAAGTTGATCCCCATCTAACAGTAGGGTTTTTAGGTATCCATAGGTATCCCATAATGTTGGATACCTATGGATACCTAAAATCCTGAAGAATCCGTTACTTCCATAGGAATTCTAGGTATCCCATAACCCATGACGGATCCATGACGGATCCGGCTGGTGCTGCTATATATGGTGTGCCATGAATTAATATGAATCCCATCCAGATTAACCCCAGTCATGTTAGCAATAACCCATAGGATCCATGTATATCCATGTATGCTATATATGGTTACATGAATCCCATCCATATACCCCAAATGTATCCAAATGTTAGCATATATATACCAGCACCATGGATCCGTCATGGGGCCCATGACCCCGGAAGTGACTGACCCAACCGCTTCGTGTTGATCTCAGGCTGCCTATGGCTCGAACCACCAGAGACAGTCCTTGATGAAAGTGGAGAGCTGGGAGCTGAGAAAACGCGGAAGAAAAAGTGCTGGTTACTGCTGGTTACCCACTGGTAAACATACAAAAAGCTATTGAAAATGGCCATAGAAATAGTGAGTTTACCCATGAAAAATGGTGGATCTTTCCATAGTTATGTTAAATTACCAGAGGGTAATAGATGTTAATAGTGGTTAATAGATGGCCACTTGGGGGCATCATTCATCATGGGACTTCCTGGGACCCAGTTGGAAGATGAGAAAATAACTGGGATGTAACTGGCATTGGGAGGAAAAAATCCCTTCGTTCCCCACATTGTAGATGGTGCTCATTCTTGTTTTTATATTGTGTTATATGGTTTCATATGATTTATATGGTTTTATAATTTTATATATGCATGTTATATAGTTGGTTGTGTGAGCCTTAATTACATTTAATTACACAACGAATCGTTGAAAACTCAAGTTTTGCTCAGCTATAAATGGATTAGTTCTACGCCGATACCATCCCTGAATCCATGAGGAAAGTGATCTTCCGACCACCACAACTGGCTGACCATGATCTGCCGCAAACAGACTCGAAAAAAATCGGGTGGTTAGTCCAAATGTGGTTGCTACACCCAATAAAAATCACCATATTTTTTTGGGGGGGAAACAACTTGTTTAACCAATGAGTCTTCTACCTCATTTTTAATAAAACCCATGTTTATTTTTGTCAAATCACTTGGGGAGAGCTGAGATTTTTGTATGGATCAAACTTGGGGCACCAAACTAGAACAGCTGGACACCTGGAAAAGATGTGGGAAACATCATCTATATTAGTACCATCCTGGAAACACGCTGAAAAACCATCTATTTTGGGGGTTTACTATTATAGTTATATATATATATATATATTATTTAGTATCACTGCAACATGTTAAAGCATCCGTGTATGGTGAATGTTGACCCATACCCAGCCATTGCAGTGACCTGCACACTCCACTTTCACGGAGTCGCTGATGCGACTTAGGTAAAGATCAGGAAGAGCAGGACGACCAATGTCCTCGAACTTGGTTGATGGAAGGGCAAAGTCCACGACTCGCTGATTCCTTATTCTAGATATTTTATATAGGTGGTTTATCAATGTTTATCAGATTTAATGATTCATCAAAATCTATGCATCAATCCCCTAAACTTTTCTCTAAACATTGATGTTTGATGATGAATTTTCACCACCAATTGACAATAAGAAGATGAAACCGGTGTGGTTTTTCACCATGGATCACGAGAGTTCCGTTGCTAGGGGGTTTTGCTCTCGTTGTTGCTTGCCATCAAAGGTTGGACAGTGGTTTGCTTAGTCGTTTGGGTTGGTGATATCTTGTAATTTTTGGGATGAAACCACTTACCAAACGTGGCTTGCTGGACAATCCCAAATGTAGATCCGACTATAGATATCCCACTATAGATCCATAAATATAGATATCATTAGATATCTATAGATCCATTTATGGATGATTTTCCCACTAAAAAGAATTGCAATTAGATATCTATAGCCTCGGTTCATGGGGATTTCCCACCGGATTTCCCGTTTCCCGAGCCCGAAAAATGGGATGGGTTTTTCAGGAAGAGGAGGAGTTTGAAGAAGTCTCCATTTGTGAAAAATGCAAAGAGGCGCGAAGAGTGAGTGAGTTTTCGCCATGCGAAAACTCACAAAAAAGAGTGAGATATAATGAAAAAAAACATGGTTATATGAATATAGGAGGCACCATAAATATAGGAGGCACCATGAATATAGGAGGCACCATGAATATATTAGGCACCATCCCATGCAAATGAGAGAGAGAGAGAAGCTGCAATCTGTTGAGAAGAAAACGATGTTTAACGCCAACAACATTCGGAAACGCCGCCAAAAAAAAAGTTTCGATGGGCCACTCAGCCATCAGCCATGGCTGTAGTAAGCATCAGCTCGTCAGGTGGGAGATGAAGCGAAGCTTCTTCTTTGCGATGGAATGCATGGCACTTGTACAGAACTCAGACTTGGCTCAGACTTAGTGATCTAGATATGTCATGATATGTCTAGATCTCAAAGATTATCGATTACACTCTGGTTATTTAACAGCCATGGTATAGATGGCCCATTTAGTTCGATGGTTTACCTATCAAAAATAGTGGATCTTTCCATGGCGAACTGTTAGTCATAACCAGATGGTACATGAAATTGGGCCCAAACATATTCAAAGAATTTCAAAGACTCAAAAAAGGTGGGATCACTCATGATGCAGCACGCTACGGCTCGGTCTGGGAATCCCCGAGCGCTTCGAGAACGCTCTTGGTGGGAAATTCACCAAAAAAAATAGAGAAAAATGGTGGGAAACTCCTGCATTGTTGTGGTTGTTTCCCTAACATGGCCATGTTCAGTTGGGAAAAAAAAACATCCAAAGCCGTTTGGGTTCAAGTCAATTCACCATGGTAATCCAAAAAAATCATGGTCCCAGAATCTGTTGAAGGAGATGAGGAAAAAATAGAAAAAAGAAAAGCAGGAAAACCCATGGACATCTATCTGTCCATTTGCAAATACCCACATGGTTTGCAAATCTGCATTTCTGCATTTTTGGGAAGTCCACCCGTGAAATCAGGTGGTTTCCCCTGAAATTGGTCATGTTTTTTTCAAACATCCTAAACTGCAATTCCTGTTCAGGACGATGATAAACCTAGCCTGTTCTTGGATATTCTTGACTACTGTACTACATTATCAAGAGAAATAGCATGCTTATTATATACTTGTCATTTTAAGATTTCAAGATATTTCCAGTTCTCAAAGTCCAGATTTCTGGATATTAATGTGTGGTTGATTCTTTTCTGGTATCCGTACTTTATAGGCTATCATGATGACTCACTACTGCATCATCTTCAGCGGAATCGCAGGTAATGCCACCTTTCACTACACTTGTGTTGGGCTGAGCGGAGTGTCGGGATGCTCAACGGCTCGTCGTTCAGAGCTTTCGCCTGTCAGTGGCTGTCACCGGATCACAACTTTTGAAGATTCCAGTACAACAAGATCATATCTATATATACATGTATATATATATATATGTATATATGTATCTATATAATATTATATATATACATATATGTATATATATGTAGTTCCTTCTGAAAAAAAGAAATGCGCAACTGGAATGCGCATGTCCAGTTGCCCACGATCAAACTGCATCTCTTTGTGAGCACGGCAGTTTCTTTTTTTCGTCTTGTGGGATTACAACATGTTACAACCCCACTTCTACATCTTCTGGGCTTTCGAAGTTGTTAACCCCATTTGATTTCCTTTTTCCATGAGTTGGCTGTGGATAATCACCATGCGCAGGCAAATCCGATAAAAAATGGGCCATGTTCCATAGCAAACTGTTCGTTGACGGAGTTTACTGGAGGGTAAACCATCGTTCACATCCCCATGAAATCTTGAATCCCCATTAGATCCGTTAGATCCCCATGAAATTCCATTAGTCATCCCAATTTTCCCTGGTCAAACCATAGTAAGCATTGAGAATGACTGGAACTTCATGGGAATACTAGTAATGGTTATATATAGAGATATATCCCATAGTTACTCTCCATAGTCATCCCATCTATCAGTTATAGAGATACCCTCTGGTTATTTAACATAGCCATGGAAAGATCCACCATTTTTAATAGGTAAACCATCGAACTAAATGGGCCATCTATACCATGGCTATGTTAAATAACCAGAGGGTATCTCAATATAACCATCATTAACCATCATTATATAACCATTATTAACCATTCATCATCATTAACCAATATTAACAATTATCTACCAAAATTTTGATCTAAAACACTGAACAGACACCTCGACGTAGGCCACGTGGCTCTTGGTTTTGTCCCGACTGCATGGAGCGGGGCTTTGACATCGACGCACGAGGCGGCGCGTTTTTGTGGGTGCGGTTTTTTGGACGGGGAAAACTGTTTTTTTTCGGGAAAAAGGTGAAACGAGATAGGTTAGTACCTGCAATTTGGCATACTTAGGACTTAGGATTACTTAGGTACGAAATGTCCCACCAGTATATCTGGATAAATTATAACCTCACTGCGACCTCGCTGGAATGATGGTTAGCGGGGATAACATGTAATGACTATCTCAAAATAGCTTTATTTCAGGCTAAGCATTGGTTCCAAGGCTCCCCGGGGCGTGACTTGTGGTGCATGGGTAGCACCCTGATTGGACCGTAACACCTTGCAATGGCTATGTGGTCGATGCCCCCGAAACTGAAAGATCTGTTTTCCGGGTTCGAAAAGTATGGTCACTGTGGTACCAGGTGGATAAATCCAAGGCACAAGGTGTTGATTGATGACATGGACTTTGACATGCACAACGGCATTAGATGTCTGAAGGGACAACAGATGGTTGCAGAAGGATCCAGCATTGCCATGTATGAGAACAGATTTTTTCCAGGTCTTTCTGACATGGTCACAGGTGGAACGGTGAAAATCAGATATCCAAACGGCTCTGACGGTGAGTGTTGGTCTTACCACCTTACCACACTACAAGTTGACTACAAGGTCCCATGCCATTGAAGTCAGCCACGAAGCAAGAGTCCACCATGGTCATTGGAGGCCCCACAGGCTTTGATCCATGGGCCGCTGCGCAAAGCAAAGGGTTGTCACCAGTTTTAAGGAAGGACTTGCCAGGTCCGTCAGAAGCCAGACTGCAAGATCAGGATACCAAAATTGAGGCCCAGAGCCAAAAGATTATGAGCTTCCTCATGGGGTTACCAGTGGAATGTGTCAACTGATGACCTTTCTGGTCTAGTTGGGTGAGCTACATCTGCATGTGGAGATTGTCATCTGAATCTATGTGCTGTATCTCTATGCTGGCTCTTCCAGGTGTTCCTTTCTTCTGGTTTGCTCGTGTCACCTTGAGTCAATGGCTACATTTTTGGGTGTCCATTACCCATCCCTGGAACTTGCTGTTGCCAACTAGCTTCAGGTGTTTTAGACCTGGCAAATGCTAGCCTGATATGTGTAACTAGTGGTAGAGGTCAAAGAGCCTCACCTGCCACTGTCAATGCCGAATTGGGGCATTGTATGCAGCATCATGTGGATATTTCTTGTAAATGTGGGGGTGCCGACGTTGGCCCAACCTTGGCACAACCTTTTTAGGGTTACATCTCGCATGAGCCATCTGATCCCGTGAAACCACGGTTGGTCCTCCAGCTGTATTTCAGGCTAGTGAATTGTTATTTTTTTTGCCCAGCTTTTGTAGTTGCTGGGAGGATGATGCCCCGTGACATGATGCTGTTGGTGATGGAAACATTGGTTTGGGATGGTTTTGGATGACAAAGACTCGGGGGTGCAGGCTCAGTTCCACTGGATTCACAATGGCAATTTGGCTTTGACGTTGATTTTCGAGAAAATGTAGGTTTCCATAAATGGGGTCCCCCAAAATGGATGGTTTATAATGGAAAATCTTTCTATAAAATGGATGATGTGGGGGTATCCCTATTTCAAGAAACCTCCAAATGTTTGTTTGGTATTGGATGGATTGGATGGTAGGAGGTGATCCTCAGTGCCGCAGGTCGCCGCGGGTCACGCGTTCCCCGCGCAGCAGCAGCCGGAGTTTCCGCAGTTTCCGCAGCCAGCGCACCAACAGCTCCTGTCGACAACACGGTGGAGGTGATGCTACGCGCGTTGCATGATATGATTACCCAGGATTGTAACATTCAAATGGCATCAGCAAATAGCTATATTCAATGATGTTCATAGGGAAGATGATGAAGATGATGATAAAGCCGTGGGGTTTTGGGGGGTAACCTATTTTCAATTCATCAAATGTAGAAAGATCCGTCATCAAATGAGGGTCGCCAACCCATGTTTTTTTGGATGCCGGAACCCCGATCATCGATCATATCGATCATCGATTGTTGTTGTTTGAAAACAATCACCGTCACAGTTCCCTGAAGCCATCTCTCCTTCATTGTCAAAATCAGCATTTTTGCTGGTGATAGTTGTTTTGCAGTGGGCCGATTTCGTTGGTCGAAATCCCCGTTCTGCTTAGGTTTTGATTCCCTTACTGTTGACTACATCCCCATGGTCGCTGATCCTTTGACCAGCAAGAAGTTTTGTGGACAAAACTGCACAAACATTGCCAACAACAAATACCAGTAGTACCGCACAAGGCGGTGGCGGAAGTTTCAAAAATAGGAAACCTATAGGAGAGGTTGGTTGTTGTGAATCAGGGATGGCAGAGCGAAGCCACTGATGGACTGAAAGGTGCTT